>Ga0075012_10002499_pt1 | contig 18053 bp, 24 predicted proteins | sample All_14_2_FD_71474 | JGI IMG/M metagenome (GOLD analysis project Ga0075012, IMG submission 71474) | Freshwater microbial communities in response to fracking from Pennsylvania, USA - Allegheny Zone_MetaG_DW_15 | ecosystem: Environmental > Aquatic > Deep subsurface > Groundwater > Drilled... | reverse complement strand
TGCGTGTGACCGGCCGCGCCCGCGTTGCCGCCACCACCCGTAACGGGAGTCACGTTGCTCGCGACGCCGGTGGAGCCGCCATGGTCGTGGGTTTCGGTGCCCGTCTTGTCGCCGAGCGCCCGCGCGGTGAGACCGCTGCCAGTGCCGGCCACCACCAGCGCACGGCCGAGCATGGCAGACAGGGTGATGGTCTTGTTGGCGGCAAAGTCGACGGCGGCGGTGGCGCCGCGCCCGCCCGATACTGGGCAGAGGCTGTTGCTGAAGGTGTTCCACAGATGCGCGAAGAGATCAGCCGTGTCGGCATTGGCGCGCGTCGTGGCGCCGCTGTCCGCGCTGCCGATGGTGCCGTCGTCGACCTTTACCCATCCGGCAAGCGCCGTGGTGGCTCGCGAACTGATCCGATAGTCGCCCGTCTCCCATACAGCCGAGACAGGAGATTGCCACGCCACATCCGCCCCGCTGATCCCGAGGAACTGGCCGGCCGTCCCGCGGGCAAGCCGCTTGTAGCCGGAGGCGTCACGGGTCAGCAGGTCGCCCTGGGTGGTGAGCTTGTCGAAGTCGCCCAGGTCGGCCTGCAGTGCCTGGATCAGCGCATAGTTGCTCTGTTCCGTCGCCGGGTCGCTGATGCTGGACACGGTGTAGCGGCTCACGATCTCGGCGAGCTGCTGCATCGCCATGTAGATCTGGTCGAGCCGCGCCTCGATCACCTCGGGGTAATAGCCGCCCTGGTTGGAAAGCACCGTCGTCTGCGTATACGGCACCGTTCGCACGATGGTGAGCTTGGTCCCCGTCGCGATCGGCGAGCCCGTGAGCGGATAGGTGACGCTGCCGCCGCTCCTGCCCCCGATGCCGGTCACGCTGAACTGGCTCGGCGACAGCGTCGTCTCGGCGCCCGCAGCATTCGTGTAAATGACCGTCAGGTGCGAGGCCGACAGGATCGGGAACGAGTACGGGAAGACGGTCGCGCTGGAATTCCCGTCGTGGATCACCTTGCGGTCGACGTTCGTGAGGGCCATGGCTCAGGCTCCGGCTTCGATTCGGGGGATGATGGCGACGACGGTGGCGGGCAACGGATTGGCCTGGCGCACGAAGACCCGGCCCTGTGCATTCCATGACGGATCGACCAGCACCCGTTCGTCACCTGTGGTGAGCCGTGTCGGGTAACCCGGCTGCTCGGTCGTCCGCTCCTTGATGTCGACGAGGCGGTCGGAAGTCGGCCCGGCGCTCAGACCGCGGGTGTCCTTCACCCTGAGCACGACTTCGTTGATGACCTTCTGGCGGCCCTGCAGGGTCGGCTGCCCGGCCTCGATGTTCAGGGTCTCCAGATCGCAGGTGTACGGCAGGCCCGCCACGATGCGGCCGCAGGCGCGCGGGAGCGTGATCGAGCCGCCCACGACGGTCGCCGCCGGCTGCACCGATCCATCGCCCAGAACGGCGAGCTCGCGCCCTTCGAGGTGCCAGAGCCGCCCCAGCGTCAGGGTCGCCAGCGCCCAGTCAGACAGCGCCGTGGCCTGCAGGCTGGTGTGCGGCGCGGTATCGAGCGTGGCGCTGACATGGGTCGAATCGGTGTAGGCCGTGACGGTGACCGTGACCTGGTTCTGGCCGCTACGCAGGATGTACTTCGCGCCCACCGAGGTGCTGGTGAAGGGGGTATGCCCGGCCGCCGTGACGGTGACGGTGTCGCCGGCCGACCAGCTCGAGCCGGAGAGCGCCAGCGTGTCCGTCGTGTCGTCGTTCCACCCGTCGTAGCTCACCCCCGAATCGACGCACCACGCCGAATAGACATCGGCGAAGTACCGCGACGCCATCCGCTCGACATAGCGCACGGTCTGTCCCCCGACGGTGCGCTTGACCGCCAGGTACAGGATCGTCTCGTCGCCCTCCTGCACCGTCGCCACGCTCTCGACCGTGCCATCGGTGACGTGCCGCGACCAGGCATAGACGTCGTGCTCTTTCAGGTAGGTGAAGGCCAGCAGGACCCCATCGGCGCGGACGCACCAGACCACGCCACTGGGATCGCGGGCATAGGCCCATTCCTCGATGCCGTCGGCCTCGAACAGGTGGCCGGCCAGGATGGAGAGGTTGCGACCCTGGAAACTGTCCGACGTGAACTCATAGGCGACATCACGGACCTTCTTGCCCGAGGCCGTCACATAGAGCGCGCTGCTCTCGGTGCCGATCGGCGGCACGTCGGAGACGCCCTCGTAGCTCTGCGGCTTCACGGCACAGTTCGCGGGGGTCATCACATCGGCCTGAGCGCCGGCCCACGCCTTCCACACCGCGCCCGAGGTCCAGACCAGCAGGACGTTGAGGCTGAGCAGGTGCCGGATCTCGTTCACCTCGCGGCTGGCGATGGTGCGGGTGATTGCGTCGCTGTCCTTCGACGGCGAGCTGGTGTTCATGTTGTTGAAGGCGGCCGAGGCCGACGACCACAGCGTCTGCGGCTTCTGGTTGGTGCGGGCATACCACTGCCGGCCCTCGTGATAGGTCGAGCAGCCGGGATACTTGTCGGCGGCGTCGAAGGGGTTCTTGTCCTCCGGTGGGGTATCCGACGTGTCCGGCGCGACCGTCGTATCGGTGAAACCCGTCGTGCCGTCCCCTGCCCGGCCGATGAAGCCATAGACCCCGTTCTTGCCCTTGTAGACGTTGTAGGAGTTGGCGCCGGCGGCATCGGTCCAGGTGATCTTGGAAGTCTGCGTCGTGGCGCTCACGGAGGCCGACGCAACCGATTCCTCGCCGGTCTCCTCGCTCACCGCCGTCACGACATAGTCGAAGCCAGCCCCGGCCGATGTCGAGGCAAGTGAGGTCGGCGGCTGCTGCGTCGGCGCATAGGTGATCGTGGTGAGCGACCATGAGGCATGGCCGCTGCGGGTCAGGTTGCGCGGCGCATGGGACGGATGCGTGAGCGTCATCGTGTCCGCGCTCTGCACGAACTTCAGCCGCGGCAGGTCGGCCACGGCATAGGGCGTCGCCAGCGTGTAGTGCCGCGCCGCCGTGCCGCCGGAGGTCCAGGCGCCGAAGGTCGCGGTATCGATCCCGATGGAGAATGTGTTGGCGCCCGTGACGGTGATGTCGACGCTGCGGCCTGCGAGTTCCGTCATGCCGCCGATCGCGTCGAGAAAGACACGGTCGCCCGTGGAATAGCTATGCGCGCCGGAGGTCGTGACGACGCCGGGACTGGCCTGGGTGATGCCGGTGATCGTCAGCGCGCCCTCGAGCACGTAGCCGCCGTCCTTGATCACCCGCATTTTCTGGTCGCCGAACTCCAGCACGTAGGTCTGTTGCGTGTTGAAGCTGAACGGCACCAGCCGGGAGCGCTTGGCGGCGTCGAGCGCGGCGCCCACCCACGCCGTTCCTGACCGCGTCGAGGCGCCGCCGAACGGGTGGATGAACCAATTCAGGCAGGTCGCGAGGCCGACCTGATACTTGGCGAGATCGACACGACCATGCAGCGCCGGAGAGATTTCCCCGGCCGCGAAGCTCGGCAGGACGACGGGCATCGGCATCAGCGCCACGCCCCATTGAGCCAGGCCAGCGGACCGTCCTCGTAGCCGCGTACCGCCAGAGACTCCGCGACCTCGAAGCGCTGCGTCGACGACTGCTCATTGGCGCTGTCGGCCATGGCCTTCTCGATCCTGTCCTCGGCCCGCTGCGTCAGTCGCGCGGCAAGGTCGGCCTTCTGGGTGATCGCGAGCGCGCTGGCCGCGGCGAGGCAGTCGACGAACGCCATGATGAACGGCGGGCTGAACCGCGACGGGTCCGTGACCCGCTGGCTGAAGACGGCGTTGGCGATGGCATCGTTGCAGTAGAGGAACATGTTGGTGCCGTCGGACGCCACCTCGAACGGGATCGCCATGCCGTTCCAGCGCGTCCAGTACCAGCCGCCGAAGTCGAGCCGCCAGATCTTGAGACAATCCGACGGGTAGGCGTAGCTGTAGGCCCAGCGGTCGGGCGGCGTGCCGGACGAGGCCAGCGGCTGCGATACCCGATTGAAGTTCCAGTCCAGCATGCCGAGCAGGTCGTCGCGGACCGTCTCGTACCACCGGTTGATCTCGCGAGCCTCGGTGCTGTTCTCGGTCAGGTCGGCGATGGTGGCGCGCGTGCCCAGCCGCCCGCAGACCATGTTGGCGATATCGACGTCGGTGGCCATCAGGCGCCTCCGCAGAGACGCTGCCACGTTTCATTGTGCGCAATGATCGCGCGCTCGGTCCGCTCGCTCATGCGGTCGGCCGGCGCGAAGTAGATGGGCTTGGCGACCATGCAGTAGCTATCCGCGGGTCCACTTGTCGCGCAGGCGCTCAAGCTCGTCAGCGCCAGCGCCATCAACGCGGTTCTCGACATCTCGGGCCTCCTTGGCCTGCTGGGTGACGCGCTCCAGGGTGTCCGCTCTCTCCGCCCTCCGGCCGACGCCGATCAACTTCAGGCAAGCCAGCAAGACGAGGCCGATGAAAGCACCGACGAAGGCAACCTTGGCCCACAGACCGGATAGCCAGGCGGGCACGATCACAGTCCCTGCTCCGTCGCCGACGCCTCGATCTTGGCGTCGCGGTCCGCCCTTCCCTTCCGGGACCGGACCATCATCCACACGCCATAGATGGCGACCAAGGCGAGTGCGATCTTGAGCGCCAGCAGGGCATAGGTGACGTACTGGTGCATGTCGGCCATCGGCTCCAGCGTGTGCGCCAGATCCTGCAGCGGGTCCTGCAGAGCGGCGACCGCGGGCTGTGCGGCCGTTGCCGCAGTGGCCGTGGCCGCACCCTTCATGGTGGCGCTTTCCTTGACCGTCACCGGCTTCACGATGGAGGCCAAGCGCAAACCGTCCTCCAGCTCGCTCCCGCTGTAGGGCATGCCGGCGCACTCGACGCGGATGATGGCGTCCACGAGGGCATGCGTCGTGGCGTAATCGGATAGAGATACCGGCTCGTCCGCGCCCACGCCCAGCCGCTTGGCGACCGCCGCGATGTAGGCGCCCGTGTTGTTTTCGGTCGGCGGCGCCCACTTGTCGATCATCTGGCGGACGCTGCGCAGCCCCATGCGCTGGTAAGCCTGCAGGTTCTTGACCATGGCGCGGATTCCCCACTCCGGGGCAACGAACACAGAGAAGCGGCCTCGCACTAGCTCATTGCGCTGGAAAGGTGTCAGCCGCTCGTCGTTCGGGTCACGGATCTCGCCCTGCCAAACGTCGCCCGACATGCGATCCATGTTGCCAGGATTGTTGTTCAGGAAGCCGCGGGTTTCGCGGGGAGATGGATTGCTCATGGCGGCTCCTACTTCGTCGGGAACTTCTGGGACGCGAACAGGGCGAGCGCGCCGATGAGGACCAGCGCGACGGCCTGGCCGATCTGTTTCAGCGCGCCGTTGCGCACCGCGCGGTACATGTCGAACAGGTCGCGCAGGCCGCGGATATGGTCGGGCGCTTCCTCGTCGCCGAGGCCCACGCTCGCAAGCGCCTTGCGCGCGCCGCGCTCGGCCGCATCCTCGAGCATCGCGTCGAGGGCGGCCTTAGGCAGGGTGACGAGGTCGTGGTCCATCGCTACGCCAGCGACAGACCGGGATGGCGCTCGGCGACCAGATCGCGGACGGCGTTGCGAGCCGCCGTGGTCGGGCTGCCGACGATGAACGTCTCGCGATAGCCCTTCTGAAGGCCGGTATCGCTGCCGCTGCCGTTGTCGATCGAGTTCAACCGGATGCGGAGATCGGCGGCCGTCGCCATGGTCGGCGTGGACGACACGACGGACGTGCGGTTCTTGTAGGACACCCAGGTCGTGCCATCCCAAGTGTCCTCCATCAGGGCGAGGGCCGCGTCCTCGACGCCAGCGGTGCTTTGGGAGACGCCCGCTGAGTAGTTGTACCACCGTCGAATGCGACCGTTCACGTCGAGGCCGCGGCCGATGCGCGTGCTGGAGCCGCTGGTTGCCCACCGGACGCCGACGCTTGCCGGCAACTCCTGCAGGCCCACGTCGGCGACGTACCAGCTTCCCGAGGGAAGAACGAAATAGGTGTTGCCCTGCAGGTTCGTGTGGTTCGCGTTCACCGTGCCGTCAGCGAGATAGCCGGATCGGATGCCCGACTGGCTGTCCGTCGCGGGATAGAAGACGAGGCCCTTGGTATCGGCCGACACGCCGACCCACTGCTCTCGCCCATTCGAGTCGAGCTTCCGGCTCACCCACTGGTAGATGTAGTTCTGCCCATCGACGGAAACCCGCTTCCAGTCCAGCCAGATCGTGATGTCGGCCAGCGTGAGGATCGCCTTCTCGGCCGCCGTCAGGAGGGCAGCGCTTTGCGGATGGGCCTGCTCGTTGCTGGTGAAGTTCAAGGGAGCGCGCGCGAGCATCTAGTCCTCCCCCATGCCGTTGTTGGCGCACAGGTTTTCCCAGGCGGCATCGCCCGCAAGATCGGTAAGCCACAGATCCTCGCCGCCTTCGGTCGGGCGAATGAAGACGGTGGTCGCCGGGTCATAAACGCCGTGCGCCTCCCACTCGGCCTGCGGCAGTTCCCGCCAGCCCTGCGCTTCCGCGCGTTCCTTCGGGCTCATAGGAATACCTCCTGCATCGCCATCCAGTTTCTGAGCGTGTACGTGTTTGCGGCACCGGCCCTGTCGTGGGGCGCGGTCGTCGCGGCGCTGTCCCGCAGGACGTTGCGGGCGCCGCCTATGGTTCCCGGGCTGGCGCCAGCCGGGCCGGACATCATGCCGAACATGAAGCGCTTGCGCCCGTAGGTGGCCGGAGCGGCGGACACGGCCACCTGAATGATGAACTTCCCGGTCGGATCGTTGCCGGCGCCGCTTCTGGTCCCGTCGTCCACCAACATGATGCCCTTCATGGCCATCGTGTGCGTGCCCGTGCCCGCCGTGGTGAGGTCGATCGCCGTACCGCCCTTGGTGGCACACAGTTTGAAGTCGTCGGCCGTACCGTCGCGCGTGTAATAGACGGTGCCCGCCACCAAGGGAGACGGCAGTGCGCCTCCCGAATTGGTGAAGCTCACCGCGCGGCCATCGGGCAGATTGCTCCCCGTAGCAGTAATCCGGTCGGTCGCCGCGCTCGCCGCGACGGTGATGGTCTCTCGCCCGAGCACGTAGGGCGGAGCACCACTGTCATCGTCGAATGTGACATTGGTGCCGTTCACGTAAACGGTGTGCGTGCCCGTACCGGCGTCGGTCAGATTGATTGCAGCCCCGCCCGCAGTGGAAGCGACCTTGAACGTATTGCCCGAGATGTCGCGCGCGTAGTAGCGAACTCCCGCCACGAGAGGCGCCGGAAGCGCCCCTCCCAGGTTGGAGAAGGTGACAACGGTGCCACTGATGAGCGTCGCGCCAGTGACGATGTCGGTACTGGCGTCGGCCGTGATGGTCGCGCTGGTGTCGGTATAGTCTTCGGCGACGGGTGCGACCGGGACTTCTCCCTCGAACTCAACCGTCGTGGAGTTGACCCACCATCCGCGCGTGATGGCGAACGGCGGCCGGCCGCCTCCAAAGAGATCATCAACGACGTTATCACCGTGCTTCAGCTCGCGAATGTCGTAGTTGAAGCTGTCCATGTGGGTGCCGTCTGCATGGACAAGATCGGTGTCCGGCGTCAGGAACCGAAACTTGTCGGGCAGTCGGCGCGGGAGATTGAGCTGCGCCATCGTCACCTGGCTCACGTCACCGACAGACGTGCGCGCGGAGGCGCACTGCTGAACGTAGTACAGCACCTCCCCGCGCTGCCCGAAGATGTCCCAGCGGGCCTTCGTATCGAACTGCTGAAGCTCGATTAGGCGATATTCGTATCGAAGTCCGCTCTTCGTGAGAAAGTCGGCGTTGCCGTGTATCCAGCGAACGAACGGCATGTCGATCTGCAGGCCATTGGCGTAAGCCCAACTCCGGGCATAAGCCATGTTGCGAAGGGTACGCTCTGCGATGGTGCTGCCCGGCGCCAGATCGTCGATGGGCTGCCCTTCGAGCGCATCGCAAACCAGGATAATGGCCGGCGGCACAACGCCGAACTCCGCATAGATGCGGTCATACAGGCGGTTGCCGAAGCTCACGAGGAAAGAGGTTGCCGCCCCGCTCGCCGTGCTGCCCTGGTTGACATCGCCCGAAGTATAATACTCGTCGACAGCGTCCTTGAGCGTATCCCACGGCTGGCCGTTCGTGAACATGCCGACGCTGGGGATCAACACCTTTCCGGTACGAGACTGCGTGGTGTTGATGAGCGTCGGCGAATAGGTACCGCCAAATCGGCCAAGCGACTGACCACGGATCGGCACGTAAAGCGCCGTCGTCGCCAGATAGGCGGCCATGGCCGTCTTGTTCGTGCTGTTCCGGAAGTACGTCGCTTCGCCGACCACAGGCCCGCGATTGACGATCTTGCGAGCGGAATCGAGCACCACGGCATCGCCCGGCCGGGCATCGGACACGAGGTCGGTAATGACCGCTTCCGTCACCGAGACGGCCGGCGTGTAGCCTAGCAGCGTCAGGATCTTCGACAGGGTGACCGGCGGAGAGGTGCTATCCATCGCCATGGGATCACCCCACTCGCACGGTGAGTTTGTTGCCGGCCGTTCCGATGGCCGTCATGGCGCTCTGAGCTTCCTTTCCCGTGAACGTGATCGTCACACTTGGCTCGATCGGCGTTCCAGAATCGAGCGCCGCGGTACCTCCGGTTTCGTCGATGGCGGCGGATGCGTTGGTCGCCGTACTGGACACACGGACGATGCGGCGATTGGGGTCCGCCGGAACGAGCGGCTTCGACGTACCGTCCATGGCGACGACGGTCTTGGTCAGGGCGACGTCGTCGCTGGGGCCAGAGACCGGAAGAGGATTGTCCCTCGAAACCGGCACGTTGCCGCGAGAGGTCGAGGATTGAAAGGCGATGTCCTGTGCCATCTCACGAAGCCTTCATCGTGGGGTAGAGCTTGGCCGGGGCCGATCCGAAGACCGGCCCCGTGTGGATCACTGCACCAGGACGACGGGCGCGCCGGGATCGGCGGCCTTGACCGGCGCGCCGTCGCCGCGGCCCCCGAGCGGATCGCCGAAGATCGGCGCGTCGGTCGTGCTGACCCGGCTGTTGCGCTCCTCCCAGGGCACGAGCGAGTTTCCGGCCTTGCCCGCCCAAACCACGCGGGAGCCCACGGGATGGAGCTGGACGCCGTCGTAGAACGGATTGTCGACGACGACGTATTCGCGAGGCTCGCGCGCCTCGCCCTTGGTTTCGGTCTTGGCCATGGATCAGTCTCCGCTCAGCTGACAGTGAAGCCCGACGCGTAGGCCGTGTTGGCCTGGCGGTTGTGGGCGAGGAACGCGGTGAACTTGCCAGCCGTGAGCGGGCCGGTGGCCACCGTGTAGTAGACGCGCAGGTAGCGCTCGACGCCGAGCGGCACCTTCACGCGCAGCACTTCCGTGCCAGCCGTCAGAGCGGCCTTGCCGATCGCGCCGGAGCTGGCGAGGGTTGCCGAACACCAGCCACAGGATCTCGGTGTCCTCGTCGGTCAAGGCGCCTTCGGCCACTTCCCACACCTTGTCGGCGATCTGCGAGGCCTCGTCGAACAGGAGCAGGATGCGCCGGCCCTTGTTGTGAAGGCCGGCGAAGGCCGCGGTGTTGTTCTCGGACCAGGTGGCGGCGTCGCAGCGCCATTCCTTCGAGCCGGTGCTGTTGCGGCGCGCGATGCTGGTGGCCTCGAATTTGAACCAGTGCCGGCAGATCAACAGGTTGAACCACTTCGAGACCTCCGGCCATGTCTTGGTCCGCAGCTGGTCTCCTGTGTTGGCCGTGATCACCACCTTGGTGAGCGGGAAAGTAGCCAACCCCCAGAGGATCACCCAGGAAACGAGGGCCGATTTGCCAATGCCGTGCCCCGAGGCCGTGGCGATCCGCAGCGCGCCCTCCAGATCGCCCGATGACAGGGCCTGCCGGATGATCTCCAGCGTCTCGATCTGCCATGGGCGCGGCCCCGTCTCGCTCGCCAGCTCCGTGCCGGGCTCTCCCCAGGGGAAGGCGTAGCGCACGAAGCCCAGCGGATTATGCTGAAACCCAGCGATGATCTCGATGAGGTCGCCTTCAGGGTCCCGGCGTTCAGCCAGCGCCATCCTTCAGCCTCTTGGCGGCATCGGCCATGCGCCGGACCAGCTCGTCGCCCGCATCCAGCTCGTGGTGCTGGGTGGGCTTGCCATAGGCGCGGTCAAGGATCGCCTCGGCGGCAGCAACGCGGGTCCGCCCGTTCTCGTCGCCGAGCGCGCCCACGAGGGCATCAATGGCCGCCTGCGTGTGCTGCTTCGCCAGCTCCTTGATCGGGCCCACGTCCTTCGGCCGGCCGCCGGGATTGCCGCTCTGACCCTTCTGAAAGGGCCTTCCGGGTCCCTTGGCTGATCCCTTGCTGTTCTGAGCCATCAGGCCCTCGCGGCCCGGTTCCGGGCGCCTAGCCTTGCCAGCATCGCCGACAGGCCGGCGGGCACGCCCCGGTCGATGCAGAGGGCACGGCGCTTCTTGCCGATCAGCTTCACGTCGCGGGCCATGGTGGCGGCGATCTGGGCGTCGGTACGCCCCTCCCCGGTCAGATCCCGGAGAGTGGCTTCGTCCTGTGGTGTCCAGGGTGTGCGCGGCTTACGCGCGGTGGTCGTGTCTTCCAAGGGTCCCGCCTGATGTAGACGGGACCCTATTAGGGGCAAGTGTGACTAACGATTGCAACGAATGGATCGAAGATCGTCACCTGCGCGCGAAGCCGACCTGCGCTGCGTCTCTAGGAGGGTCCACCGCCGGGCCCACGAAGAACAGCCTGTCTCGAGGGAAAATAACAAAGCTCCCCCGGAGGGCTCAGTGTAGGCCCCTCTTCGGCAAGCCACTGTCTTGCCAAGCGCTCATCGGTAAAGAGCCTCAGTCGGCGGCGGTGCCCCATGCGCGCCGCCAGCAGGACCGCGGTGTCCAGCAGCAGAGGGGGCGGGTCCGTACCCAGGAGGATCGCTATCGGTCCATGCGTGGTCCCGTCGACCTGAGGAGGAATCGCCTCCGTAGAATTTCGGTCGGCGCAGAGCTGAATGTGAACCCGGCTGACATCGAAGAGTTTGCAGAATCCGACAGCCCCCTCTGCCCTCATCGCCTTCCGGAAGGCGGTGATGAAAGCCAAGTCACACACGCCTACCCCGCTAACGACGACCAAGCGTTCTGCCCTATAGAGCGTCCACCCCAACGAACCCATACTGCTCTCCCATCGCCTCAATCTCACAGCGCTCCGCTACCGAGATTTGGAAAGCATATTTCTATTTCCGCCAATTGCTTGATTGATTTGGCTCAAATGTTCGTCATGAAAGACTAAATATTGCCATTTAATTGCTTTTTCGATGCAAATATATGGGCGCAGGGCTGCAAACGCCAAGATAGTTAAGCTCTCACTGCAATTTCTCTGCCGCCTTTAGACTGAGTACCCGCTCGGACATCAACAAGGGCCCTCAGCCCAATCGCCTCCCGCTGGCTCAGAAGCGTCGGGGTTCACTTCCGGTGCCCCACCACTTGCACCTGCGAATGCTGGTCGATCGTGGTCGCCGACCCGGCGATCTTATCGACGACGTGAACCTTGGTGCAGGCTTGGCATATTACGACCGCGTAGCAGCTTTCCGATGTCTGGCAGGGGCCTTCCTCGATAATGAGGATCGTATCGCCTTCATTCGAGACATCTACCGCATCCTGGATGGTGGCATAGCAACATGGCCCGACAACGCGCACCCGGGTCTGTTCCGGAGAAGCGGCCACACCTCGGACGTTGCGTCTGGCCACCGGGCAGAAGTAGCCGATGTCACCGGTTGTTTCCTCGTATTCTACAATGATTGTCCAGGTCGCCCTCTCGTTGAGGTCCGGATGCTCTTGGGCCCACTTGTCGGCATCTCTCCGGACATCGGCGAACTTCCCCGAAAACCGCACGTACATTGCGTCCCCTCCGGCCAATTGTCGTTACGCGGCGCGCCACTCCCATGCCGGCGCGCGATCCATGCACCCGGCCGAGTTGCATTCGCAAAGCCAACCAGAAGCTTGCCGCATCTGCAACCGGTGTTGCGAATCCGCCTGCAAATCTCGCCATCTAGGATGGTCTACGGGACCTACGCCTCCCGCTGCCTGACGATCGTCCGACGGCAGCATCCGAGCTTCTTCGCGATCCGCTCAGTTCAGGCCCGCTTCGATTTTGATGGTCCTCAACTAGGAGGCGGGCGGCGGCCCCGATGGCGGCTCGGGCGGTCGCGGCATTGGCGGCCGTGGAGGAGGTTGGGTGCCGGGCGGCGGCTCCCGCGGCGCCTCGTTGGGTGGCCTGGGAATGCTCGCCATTTTCCTGTCCTGCGTCAGGGTGAAGCTCCAGCACGGTCATCCTACTCGATGCGCCTCAAGGGAGCTATTCCCCCCTGCCCTGATCCGAACATAGTAGTGGCATATCAACGGTAACCATTGCCCGAGTGTCCGGCCTGCAGTGGCTGAGAGATGCATGTGCTCCCGCCCTCACTGGAGGAGCACACTCATGAATCACTGGTACGATCCGCCATTCCTGGGTCCTGTCCTGCTCATACTCTTGATTGTTGGGTACAGCTTGTTGCGAACGCCTGCCGTCGCGCCCTGAAGGGACCATAACCAGGCAGACAGGCGAACGTGCTCGAACGGGTGCAAGACCGGCGAGTGCCTGGCGTAGGCTCTTCGCCACATGCAGAAAGAACGCCATGGAGACCGTCAGTGAACGTGTCAAACGCCTGATCGCTGGCCAGCTCAGGGTGCCAATCTCGGACCTCACGGACGAAAAGCGGTTCGTGGAGGATCTCAATGCGACGAGCCTCGACGTCGTAGAGATGGTCATGGCGCTGGAAGACGCGTTTGAGGTCGAGATTGCCGATAACGACGCCCAGAAAATGCTCACGGTCGGCGATGTGGACGCCTACATCCGGGCCAAGCGCGGTTGAACCGGAGCCATTCGACGGACAGCCGCCCGCCCCATTGCCGCTCGCTGCCGCGTGCGGTCCGCTCGGCTGCACCCCGCTTCACGGCGATGCGCCCGTCCGTCTGCAGAAAGAAAGGCCCTCGAGTGAGGGCCTTTTCCACATGCCTCCCGCTTTCGGGCGGGTGATACTTATTCGCATTACGCGGCTTGTAATTCGGCCGTCCAAGAGTTGTTGGTGCGATGATCGTGGCGAACCAGCATACGGCGGAGCTCGATCACCGGCGCTTTGGTCTGCTTACCGTTCCCAATCAACTTCACACGATTGACCTTGTCGGCGCTGTAGTCGATGCCGGGCGCGCATTCCTTGACGCGCTCGCAGATCGCTAGGCGCAGTACGCTCTCGGCGTAGCCACCAGCGAACTCGTGATCATTCTCCCACCGGCTGATTGTCTCGATTGCAGGTTGCCCACCCATGGCTTCCGACAGCTCGCGCGCAGTCATGCCCGCAATCTTCCTCAGCGCGCGGATCTCGGATCCGAGCAGCTTCTGAGGCATCATGCAGCGGAGCAGCGCGGCCGCAGCCGACAGCCCCTCGATATCGGGGACCTCGATGTACGACACCTGCTCGTGCTCCCCGTTGACCTCGATGATCTCCTTGGCGCCGTTCACGACGATGACGTTCAACCCGACTAGGGCTGATGCATCATACCGGGCGATCTCTGTGGCCATGTCGTCTTCCCTCTCCGCTATGTCTTGTACGCAAATACTCAAATGGAATTCGTAAGCGCCATCACCGTGATGATCTGGAGCACGATCAACTGATCACGCAAACCGACCACTAGGCGAATCCTGCGACCGTCGATGTCGGCCCCTTCGACATGAACGATCTCGTCTTTCTTGACCTCGAACCATGTAACCTGACCAGTCCTCAATACCTTCAGCACGTCAGCGTGGGTGATTGCGTCATTCGCCATCTCCTCGGTCGCGTGCTTCGAATACCGAATAACGCAATGCCCGTCGGTCAAAATGGTGACCAAACGGCGCTGTTCTGCATGAAATTTCATTTAGATAACCGTGAGGGGAACTTGACGTTCCATCAAGTTAGCATGAACCGGTAACTTGGGAAGAGGCGTTTACAGAAACTCGCATGGTGTGTCTAAAATGCCATTTCATGGGATTTCAACGACTTAGCTCACACGGACACGCCGACAGGCCGCCTCGTCCGGCCAGGTTACCCTACGGTAACTAGCAATCGAGCCTGCGTCTTGCTCCTGCAGCGCGCGGAGCTGGAAACTGCGGATAGGCCTATGGCTGCTCTTTGCCGCAGCACGGTCCGCCGCGAGCATCCCAGCTTCTTAGCGATCCGCCCGTCCGTGTACCGGCAGGCGTGCCACATGTGCTCCTTGCTCTGTCTGTTACTGGACCTCAATCTCACCTCCCTAGGGGAGGGCGGAACGTGGGTCATCCGTGGGATCCGTTTCCGTTGCCGATACGTGGCGACTTGGACGAGGCCAAGACTTTCGAAGGCATCGGCCGTGTAATCGACAAATGGGAGCGCATTGAGTTCTTGTTGGCGCGTATCTCCTCGCCGTGCGCCACGGTCGAGGAAAAGACAATGGTCTTCACCGGGCCGCCGAAGTGGTCGGTCGTGCGCTTGGTGTACTCGGTCACGACGTCGCCGACGATCTTGATGCCTTCGGCTTCGAGCCCGTGCTCGTCCCATTCGCCGGTCGACCGGACCTTGACGCTGCTCACGTCGGCCTCGACAGCGGCATAGATGATCGGCCGGACAAGCATTCCCGTGGCAATCAGCCCGTCCGTCGTCGCGACGTTCACGCAGGCTTGAAAGTGCCGGCCGAGGCCGCGCGTGAAGGGCGTTGCCGTGAGCCCGATGATCGCGACGTGGTCCGGCAGCGTCTCCAACCAATCGAGCGTCGAGCGATAGAGCGTGTGTGCCTCGTCGATCAGCACGAACTTCAGGTCGCGGAGGGTGTTCTCGACATACCCGCCCTTCCCCAGCCTTCGGCCAAGGGTCTGGGCGGATACCAGCTGCACGAGCGCGCCGGGCCTGCAGCGCCAGTGGTCCGCTTGCATGACCCCGTGGTCGATGCCGTAGCGGTCCATGGCGGTCGACGTCTGGTCGATGAGGGCGCTCCGGTCGGTGATGAAAGCCGACCGCGAGCCCACCTGCTCCGCTCGCTCCATCAGGCCCAGGGCGATGATCGTCTTGCCGGCGCCCGTCGGCGCACACAGGATCTGCCGGCGGTTCCCCCGCCGGATGTTCTCGCGAGCACTGGCGAGCGCGCCCAACTGGTAGTCGCGCAGGACCAACGTCTCGGGGGCAGTGGTGAACAGGTCACGCGGCATCCGCCTGCCCCTTCCATCCGGCCTCCAAGGCCCGCTCCTTCCACATCTTCGCCCGGCGCTTCTCGGCACCGACTTCCGCGACAAGGTCGTTGACCCGCCGAGTGAGGGTGTCGACCTGCTTCGTCAGCTTCTCGTTCTCGGCCGCCAGCTCGCCGGCACCCGAAAGCGCGATCCGCTCATCCCTCTCGATCTCAAGGTCGCGCCTCGCGGCGTCCGCCTCGGCTTGGAATTCGGAATCGAGGATGACGCGCCGGTTCTCCTTCGTGCGCTTGTCCTTGAGCAGCTTCTCGAATCTCTCCGCCGGAACAGCGGCATAGGTCCGGGCGCGATGGGCGAGGTTCTTGTCGATGCCCGCCTCCGAAAGGGTCGCCGGAGCATCGGGTTTAATTCTAACCCGATGCTGATTCGACCCCGGCGGCGTCGCCTTCCCGACCGCTTCCGCCTGAGCCGCCATCAACTCACCAAGGCGCCGCTCTGCCCGGATGCGGATCTCGGCGGCGTCGATCTCAAGCTGCCGATTCTTCGCCTGCTTTGCATAGGCGCGCATGGCGTCCGCCTGGGCGCTGATCTCTCGCACGTCGTCGACAGTTTTCGCCTCGCTCACGGCACGGCAGGCCGCGTCGTAGCGGACCAGAGATGGCTCAAGAGGCGCGAGGGCAGCGACGGACATCAGACGTCACGCAACCCGAAGCGGGCAATCATTCCGCTCGCTCGTTCTGGACTGATTGCACCGCTAGCAGCGGCGGCGACAATGGAGCGCTTCAGCGCCCGCCATTGTTGGCGCTTGATCGCCCGTGGTGGCCCGGAGACGCGATCAGCTGCATTCGGCACCTGCCTCGCGATATGCCGGACGCGCGCGGCCGCTGGGGACGTGGCCGGGTTCATGGCTGGCCGTCCTGTTCGACCAGCAGGCGAGCAACGACTCGGCGGACGACGGCGCCGAGCGGCTGCCACTGATCTTCCTGACGATCGGGAAGAACGATATCCGGCCGACGCCACCTCGGCGGATCGATGTCGAGGACTTCGCCGGGGGCGCCGTACTGGCTGGGATCAAACGACTTCATTTTGCTTCTTTCCGCTGGAGGTACACGGAAGCCGCCGGTGATGAGTAGGCTGGCGGCGGAGATCCACAACCGGTTCGATGCAGGCCGAGGGCATTACGAGCGCCCGCAACATGAAAACGCAGGCCTGTATTGATCTGAGTGTGAGTCCTGTGAATATCGTCGCCCAAGATGGGAGGAGGATCACAGCGCAAAGAATCGGAGCGCCCGTTTATCCAGAGCGAAGCGAGGATACTTCCTATTCGGCGGCCATGGACCCCGCGACGTTCTTCAGACGTTCGGGTATCGCGCAGGCCCGCTGCCGCATTCTCCGAAAGGCGAGACCTCAGCCAGGGAGACAGATTTTGAAGCGGGGGCAGTTGTCCGCGCTTGCGAGCAGGCAGCATCAGCATTACTGCCGCAGTCATTGGCGGTCCCTTCCAGGTCGGGAGTTCAGCAGGTCGTCAGGCTTCAGTGCTTTCGGCACGTCAGCTGTCGCGACCACGCGGAGGCGCGTCGCCCAGCGCGACAACACCTCCGCCAGCCACAACGCGGTCTTCCCGCGCAGCTCGATAAGCCTCGCGTAGTTCATCGGTTTGTTCCTGATGCCGCCGTTCCGCGGCCTTGAGCGCATCGAGGCGCTGGTTGAGGGTTCGCCATTCGTCCGCGGTGATGACGCGGGCTTCGCAATGCCAGATCGCCCGCACCCGACGCGGATTCCAGCCCAGGGCATGAGACGCACGCCTGAGCCAACTCTTGCGGTTGTCGCCGATCTCGGGTGGAACGGCCGCCCACAACAACGCGCGGGCTTCAGACTGCGTACTCATCTGCTTTCCCTTGGCTGACTTGCCCAAGACCTTGGGCGAGATGTCCGACCTCTTGGGCATGCGACCTCCTAGAACTGGGTGCATGCAGAGCAGTCATCCCGAAGGAGATCGCGAAGGACGGTTCGTTTCCGTTGGAGAGATCGCGCGGCGCCTGGTTGGAAGCCTGTTGGCGAAGCGTGAAGAGATGGCGGCCCGAGGGCTGCGCGCGACCACCCAGACGGGTGGCGCAAAATTCGAGACTGCGGCGCCCGGCAATTGCTGCCACAGCGCGTCGCACACGGGAGGCGTCGCCGCCATTGGTCCCCGCCTTAACGCGGAGACGCCTCCCAACCCATCCGTCGATGGCCGGTGACAGACCCGCCTTGGCCGAGAGCCAGAGGTCCACCATCTGACTGCGCTTGAGCCGCGGTCGCCCTATCGGACGGAAAGAGGTCGCATCGTGGCGAAGAAGACGAAGAACCCGGCGCCTGCCCGACTCACTCGTAAGCCTCGTCAATCCAGCACTCTCGACGGACGCCCCGCCCTCGGCATCCATGCCGGCCGTCCCGTTCCGCGCGACCGCTCTGCTTGTCAGCCTCTACCGGGAAGCCCAGGCGGCGGCCGATGCTCTCGAAGGCAGCGACGAGGAGCCGGACGGCCCCCTCGGCGAGAAATACGGCGCGGCGACCGACCGCTTCATCGAAGCGCCAGTGAATACGATCGGCGACGTGCTCTTGAAGCTGGAGCACATCGCCTATCACGAAGATCTGGAGGCGAAGCCCCGCCTAATCCTGAACCGCACCCTGCTGGCCCTGCTGCGCGATCTCCGCGCGACGGATGCGGCCTGCCGCAAGCTCTCGGCCGTCGAGGCCCGCGTTTGAAGGCCTGCCCTCTCTGCGGCGGTGCCGGCGCCCTCAGGCACTCGATGAAGGGCCAGCCCTTCGTCCTGTGC
>Ga0075012_10002496_pt1 | contig 18060 bp, 14 predicted proteins | sample All_14_2_FD_71474 | JGI IMG/M metagenome (GOLD analysis project Ga0075012, IMG submission 71474) | Freshwater microbial communities in response to fracking from Pennsylvania, USA - Allegheny Zone_MetaG_DW_15 | ecosystem: Environmental > Aquatic > Deep subsurface > Groundwater > Drilled... | reverse complement strand
TTTTTGGTAATTGAAATATTGTATTTATATATGTTTAAATTCCTTCTCTCAATTACTAAAAAACATTGGAAAAGTAATTGGCGTAAACAAAAAGATAATGAGATATAATGGAGATTCTTTAGTAGATTTGCATCAGCATTGTATAGGTAAAACCAGACAAGAAAAGGTGAGTAATTCGGTGAGTAGAGAATCAAAGCCTTTATAAGATATTGAAAACAAACGGATTATAGAGCAGGTTCTGTTGCCTCTCTCTCCGCCACCAAACACAAAAGCGTCCAGTTCGGGCGCTTTTAATTTTAGGAAGACTCTGTTGGAATTAGAGTGTTTTTAGATAGTTTATTGCCCGTTTTACATTGGTAATAATTCTTTTTACATAAGTGCTTATTAACTCTTTACTGATAGGGATATCCTTCATGTTATCCAGCTCTTCAAGGCACTGCTCCAGGTTGGGGATGCCCATTATTCCTACTGAAGTTTTTATGCGGTGAGCCAGAAATGCCACGGTTTCTATATCGCCATTGTTATCCGCTTCTTCCAGTTGCTTCAGTAGAGGGGGCGTTTTTTCCAGGAATAGCTCTATCATTTTTGTTACGAAAGCATCTTCTCCTCTGGCAATGTCATGTAGCTTATTCAGGTTTACAGGTGCTGAGTCTGTTTCCGCATCTTCTGCTGGTGTTGTGTTCAGATTAGTAGCAGTGTCCCGTCCCAGCCACTTTCCGGTAAGCTGCACCAGACGTGTTTCTGTAAATGGTTTGGATATGAAGTCATTCATGCCGGCATCAAGACATTGTTCTTCCTGCTGCTTCTGAGCGTTGGCCGTGAGTGCTATAATAGGTATACTACTGTTTATATGGCTGCGTATATACCTGGTGGTATCTATGCCATCTTTTACCGGCATCTGTACATCCATGAGAATAAGGTCAAAGGCACCTTTCTCCATCATCTCTATAGCAATATTTCCATTCTCTGCTTCTGTTACCTTAGCGCCATAATCACTAAGAATAGCTGTAGCAAGTACCCTGTTCAGTTCATTGTCTTCTGCCAGCAGTATGTGTTTCCCTTTCAGTATTTGTGTGTCTGTATTACCATAGCGTGTTTGCGGTATGTCAGCTTCTCTTCCCCGGTCAAAACGTAATGTGAATGAAATCGTTGTCCCTTTATCTTTTTTACTGGATACATCTATGACTCCGCCCATCAGTTCTACCAGTTGCTTTATGATACTCATTCCTAAACCTGTGCCGCCATATCTTCTGGTAATGCTTTCATCTTCCTGAGAGAACTTATCGAAGAGATGAGCAATGAAATCAGTACTCATACCTATACCTGTGTCACGTACTGTGAATCTTATTTCCTGTCTCTGATCGCTGTCGCTAAGTACTTTACAGCTTATCGTAACCTTGCCATGCTCGGTAAATTTTATAGAATTGCTCAGCAGGTTCATCAGTATCTGATTGATACGGTATGGGTCTCCCAGCAATACCGGCGCTACAGATATATCCCGCTCGTACTGCAGTAACAGCCCTTTCTCTTCGGCCCTGTGCCGCAATATCTGTACCGCATTGTCTATTACCACATTTAGATGGAAGCCAATCCGCTCCAGTGTCAGTTTCCCCGCTTCTATTTTTGAGAAGTCCAGCAGGTCATTAATAATTACCAGCAGATTGTTTGCCGCGGTTTGTATGTTATTGAGATATGAGCGTTGCTGGGGCTGTAGTGATGATTTGGAAAGCAGGCCGGATATGCCCAGTATTGCGTTCATAGGTGTGCGGATTTCATGGCTCATATTTGCCAGAAATATTTCTTTGGCATGTGCCGATCGTTCTGCATCTGATTTTGCTTTCCTTAGTTCAGCTTCCAGCATTTTCTGATGGGTAATGTCCAGGTGTATGCCAATACTTCCTTTTAATACCCCGTTATTGTCATAATTAGGTGCCCCACTTACCAGCCACCATTTTTCATTGCCCCGCTTGTCTTTCACCTTTATCTCATACGCGTCAGAAAGACCACTTCTTCTACGCTCTATTACATCTTCACCATGTTCCTGATTTTCGCCTTTCAGGAACATTTGAATGGGGTTTTTACCAATAAGCTCGTCCAGGTCATAGCCACTCATTTCACAAAAGCTGTTGTTGACATACACGATCGTTTCAAAGTTGTCTACTTCCATCAATCCAAGATTCATATTGGTTATGATGTTTCTGTATTTCTCCTCACTTTTTTTTAATGCCTTTTCCACAGTCATACGTTGGGTTACGTCCTGTGCAAACCCTATTACATAGGGGGCCGCACCTTCATCTGTTACCAGGTAATTCTGGTAGAGCAGGTATACCCTTTCGCCGACCTTATTATTAGCTATCATTATTCCACTGGCTTTCCCGTTTTTCAGCAGTTCTCCCATGTATACTGACTGAAATTCCTCCTGTCTTTCCCAGGGCAATAGATTGAAAAGAGGTGCACCTTTTAATTCTGCTTCAGAAAATCCAAGTATATCGCTTGAAGCGGTATTTACATCCATGATGATGCCATGTAAGTCATGTGTGCAGATGAGGGCAAGGCTATTATTGAAAATGCTTTTGAAGCGCGATTCGCTGTGTTTTATCTGTTCTTCTATTTTTTTTCTTTCAGTGATATTCACACCGTATATAATCATGATGTCCAGCTCTCCCCGCTCATCAAATACAGGTGATAATACGCGCAGATGATACTCCACACTTCCATCCTTTGTTACTATTTTTTCTTCCTGTTCCAGTTTCTTCTTACTGTTTACAGCCTCTGCAAAGATCTGTGCACGCATATCAGTTGCCGTTACAGGCCGGCCGCGGTATGCAGCATATTCATCGTCTGTTTTGCCCACTATCCATTGCCTTATTTCCGGATTTTTTATAGCATTGGGGTTTACAAACAGATACGTTTTATTCTTGTCCAGTATTGCAATGTCGGCCGGTATCTCATTGAGAATTCTTTCATAAAACATTTTCTGACGCATGAGCTTTTGCTCTGTCTCTGACATCTCTGAAATATGTTTTTGCAGCGTTGTGGCCATCTGTAGTATGTCAGAGCTGAGACTATCTTCACGTACTGTATTCTGAAGCGGGTTGAGTGTATCTCTCAGCGCTGCTATTGATGCTTCTTTTTCTGCCATCTCATCGCTCAGTCTGGCGTTTAGGTCCCTATATTCTTCCTCACTTATTCTGAATGCCCGTTCAGATAGCTCCAGGTCTCTGTCAAATGCATTGTAAGAGTCATTTACAGCATTTATAAATGCTGTTAGTTCCTGTTTATCCCTGCAGTCGGCAGGCAGGAATTTATTAAGCTGACGCTCCAGAAGTTTATTCAGTTTCATAGAATGTAGTTATTGTCATGGTCTGGTTATGTAGCAGGCATTTGCCACCTGGTACCAGTGGCGATATTTCTCCGTATGAGTAAAATCCGGCAAGCATTGTATGTCCACCAAATACGTCATTTACCGCTTCTACCTCTTCTTCTATGCGGCGGTCCAGAATCAGTTTTCTGCCTATACAGCTTACCAGTATTGCCAGAGTAGGCATGTGTGGTCCGGCAAACAGTGACTGAGATGCGGCGCCGGAAGCGGCAGCGGTAAGTTTGTCAAAGTTGGCACGCATAAACCGTACCTGTGCACCTTCCGGTATATCTCCTGCAAATGTCATGCTGCCTTCATTGTCATCTATTGAGAGTATAGTGCGTACCACAGGTGCGTCAGATCCTGGTACAATTACTGATAATGGAAACAGTAGCGCTGTTCCCGGCAGCCCGTCGGCTTCGGGGCCCAGATATTTCCGGTATAAATCCAATGCTGGTTTTCCTTCTATTTCGTACAGCACATTATCTCTGGATCTTGTTACTATCTTTTCCAGGCCGAAGACTTCCCATCCGCCCAGAGACCCATGACTTATCTGGATGGCATCACCGTAAAACCCAATACCGGCTATGACTCCTTCAGTGGCATTGCTGTTAAGCCCTACAAGGGTAGAGTGAAATGCCGCCCCATCGCCAGCCAGCCCGCCGGTTATCAACAATGGTGTATTGGCATGATTAAGCCCTCTCACCAGTTCACTCCCGTTTACCTTACTCCCATCCGATAATACAAAAAGATACCGTAAGCCCTCTGCAGGAAACAGATCACGTAATGCTTCACCTGCTGCATAGCTACCTGTAAAGTCCGCTATGTTTACGGCATGCGCTTTGAGTTGGGTGTTATTCAGTTTTACGACTGTAATACTGGCTGTATCATCTGTTACCTGAGTGCTCAGTATCTCTCCGGCTGTTGAGCTCATTATTATATGAGCGACAGGGTGCCTTGCCCGTAGTATATCATAGAGTATACTATCTGCCAGCAATGACTTTGCTGCAAAGCATAAAACAAGGTTTGCATTTGCTTCATTGAATTCATCTGCGGAAGCGCGGCGTGTTAATGCCCCGTTTTGATACTGGTATAAGGCTGTTTGCATATTACATGGTTATTTCTCCGTCACGAATCATTTTATAAATTGTGGTTTTGCCAATGTCCAGTTTTTTTGCTACCTGCACCACATTGTTGTCATATTTCTTCAGGAACCACGTTATTATATCTATATCGTAGGCTCTGAGCGATTTTTCCTCGGTTATAAACTGCTTGCTGGCCGATATGGGATTGAATGTGATGTCTTCCGGCTGTATTTCATTGTTACTACACATAACCGCTGCAAGCTCTATAGCCGACTTTAGTTCCCTTACATTACCGGGCCACATGTAGGTCATTAGCTTGTCTCTTGCTGCGGCTGACATAGATATCTGTGGCATTTTGTTGTTTTTGCAGAAGCCCTCCAGAAAGAAGCGAGCCAATAGTATCACATCGTTACCTCTGTCTCTGAGTGGGGGCAGCTGTATAGGAAGACCAGTGATACGGTAATACAGGTCTTCTCTGAAGTTACCTTTCGATACCTCTTCTGCAAGGTTTTTATGTGTGGCTATGATGATACGTACATCCAGCGCTACTTTTTCATTGCCGCCCACGCGCACCAGTTCCCGCTCCTGCAATACCCGCAAGAGTTTACTCTGCAGATTCAGATCCATTTCTGCTATTTCGTCAAGGAAAAGTGTACCCTTGTTTGCTTCTTCAAATCTGCCAGCCCGGCGGCTTAATGCACCGGTAAAGGCTCCTTTTTCATGTCCAAACAGCTCACTTTCTACCAGGTCGTGAGGTATTGCTGCCATATTAATGGCAACAAAGGGCTTTTTCTTCCTGTCTGAATTATAATGAATGGCACGGGCCACTACCTCTTTCCCGGTACCTGTTTCACCGGTTATAGATACGTTGATACTGGTACGTGCCGCCTTTTCTACCAGGTTGAATATCCGTGTTATTGCAGGGCTGTTGCCTTTTATCAAGGAACTTAGTTCATATTTTTGTCCCAGTTCTTCTTTGAGCTGCTCTACTTCTTTTTTCAATGACTGGTGTTCCCGTATTCTCAGTACTGCATTCCACAGCAGTTCTTTTGTATTGTCATCTTTGACAAAGTAGTCACTGGCTCCGCTTTTCAGCAGTTCAATAGCCGTAGAGATATCTTTCTGACCACTGATTACAATAACCGACATGTCTGCATCAAACTGCTTTATTTTCTTAAGCAGCTCTTTCCCATTGATGTCAGTCATTGCGTAGTCAACGGTAATCAGGTCGGGTTTTTGATGCAGGTTTGCCAGGCATTCTTTGCCGGTAGCATAGCGTACTATTTCATAGTCGGGGTTCATGGACAGATAATACTCCAGAATCTGAGAGTACCATTCATCATCATCCACGATAAATATTCGGAACTTATTCATGCTACTATCTGTTTTTTTGTTGTCAGAATGCAAACGTATTTACATAAATATACGAAAATTATGATTTCCTTCAGGCGGAAAATTGAACACTTTTTGCACTCTTTTTTACTTTAATAATGATTTAAGTTAATGATTATCAATTGCTTAATATTCTGGCATCAAATTAGCGTGAGGTTCTGCAAAACACCTTGGCTATGAACTGTATTAAAGACCTGAGCATCTTTGTTATAGACGATGACCCTGTATGTCATGAGTTGTACAGGCAGTATCTGCTGAATATGGGGCTTGCGAGGGTGTCCGTTTTTGGCATGGGACAGCAGTGTATCAATGCGCTCACCTGCCAGCCCGATGTGATATTGTTATACCATCACATAGCAGGTACAGATGGGCTGGAAGTATTGAAAAAATAAAGCGATTCAATCCTGATATATATCTGATATACATATTGGCTCAGAAAGATATAATGCTGGCAACAGACGCACTGAAGTACGGTGCCTTTGATTACCTCATTAAGGGGAACAAGGAAGAGGAACTCCTTGGTACCATCATTAGGAAGATAATTGATGTGATGAATATTGTTTCCAGTAAAAGCCTGGGAAGAACAAACCGGATTATGAACTTGCCCTCACTATAAGATGTTTCTTTCATATGTGTGGTTGTTCGTTTTTACTGTGTAGTATGTTTAGTATAGGTGGTCCAATAATAGGGGTATATGGTGTTAATTACTCCCACGGTTTTTATTGTGTATTACATACGTGTGTGTATAAGGGGCCGCTTCTTTTCAGAGGCGGCTGCCGTTTTTAGAATATCATATAAATGCTTTCATGAAATATCAGATGCCAGGTAGTAATTACCCCTATCGTATAGTACTACTTTTTACAATTGCCGGGTTTTGTTACATCTGCATGGCAGAAAAGCTGGCCATATGGTTGGCCGGTAGTAATAGTACACAACTTGCCGTTTACCACACGTGGACAGGGCTGGCTTTTATATTGCTCACTGCCATACTGCTATTGGTGTTTACAAGGCATAGCCTGCACATAAACGTCCGTTATAATCAGACCATGCTGGATGCACTGACAAAGGGTGAAGCGTTAATAAAGTCTTCAGAAGAGACGTATATGACGCTTTTCAACTGTAGCCCTCTGGCTAAGTGGATTGTAGATTCTGAGTCAGGGAGATTTATACTGGAGAACAATATAGCATGCTCATTACTGGGTTACAGCCGGGAAGAGTATGCGCAGATGTCATTGAATGATATTTGTCTTGAAGAGGGTACAGCTGTTTTAGATAGTCTTTTTAATGAACCATGCACTGATGATTGTTGTACTTCTTTCTGGGTGGTAAAGATAGTTGGCAAAGGTGGCAGGCAGTTCCAGATGCGTTTGGATAATGTATGCATTAACGTAGATGGGCGTAATGCCCGCCTTATACAGGCTGTTGACATTACTGAAGAGATGGTAACACAGCAGCAGCTTATGAGGGCAAATGAACGCCTGCGCGCAGCAAGTGAGATATCAGGGCTGGGTTATTGGATCAGGGAGCCAGATGCTGGTACCATATATTGGTCTCCGGAACTATACAGGATATTTGATGTTGACCCTGACTCTTTTGTGCCGGAAGAACAGCAGATTTTTGCAATGTTTCATCCTGATGACCGTGTAGCGTTGCTACGGGATTATCAGCAATATTTCTCGGGGCGTAAGTTAAAAGATGCAGAACGGAGAATTATTACCAGGAATGGCCGGCATAAATGGATATATGAGCGGATTCAGATAGTAAAAGATATTGATGGTAATATACAGTCTGTAGAAGGGATAGTACTTGATATTACAGGTAGAAAGCAGACAGAGCAAAGGCTGAATGAAAGTAATCAGCGGCTGCGCATGGTAATGAAAGCTACAGTAGAGGCAATTCTTGATTGGGAAATACCAGCAAAGAAAGTATATCTTGGAAATGGGTTCAGGCAGTATTTTGGCTATGAAAATTATGAATTAGACTATCGCATATGGATTGATAATATTTACAAGCCGGATAGGAAGCGTGTACTGACAGAATTAAAGAAGGTGCTGGCAGACAAAAATGCAGAGCATTTCGCCACATCATACCGGTTTTTAAAAGCAGATGGCAGTGTAGCATGGGTACAGCATCAGGGTGTATGCCAGAGGGATAGGAATGGGAGTCCTTTACGGGTAGTAAGTGCTATGACAGACACTACAGCGTCTAAGGAGTATATGAGAAAGATAGAGCTGCAGAATGCAGCATTGCGTGATATTACTTTTATTCAGTCTCATGTAGTGCGGGCACCATTAGCTACCCTGATGGGCTTGGTGTCTTTGCTTAAAGAGGAGGTTAATATCTCTGCTGAATGCAAAGATTTGATAGCAGGAATAGGGGAGACTGCGCAGAAACTGGACGATGTAATCCATACCATTGTCCGCAAGGCCGAGGCTATCGACGAATAAATACCTGGTATAGGTTTACAGCAAAATTAAAGCCCACCTTAAAAAGGCGGGCTTTAATTTTATTAGTTACAATACTGACAGATTAAGCGAGCTCAACTTCAGCACCTGCTTCTTTCAGCTTGTTAGCTATATCTTCAGCTTCAGCTTTGCTTACGCCTTCTTTTATGTTCTTAGGAGCGCCGTCAACGAGTTCTTTCGCTTCTTTCAGACCCAGACCAGTCAGGTCTTTAACGATCTTTACAACGTTCAGTTTAGAAGCGCCTGCGCTCTTCAGAACTACGTCGAATGAAGTCTTCTCAGCAGCAGCAGGAGCGTCGCCACCTGCACCAGCTGCTACTACTACCGCAGCTGCTGCTGGCTCGATGCCATATTCAGTCTTCATGAAGTCTGCCAGTTCCTGTACTTCTTTTACGGTAAGGCCTACCAGTTGTTCGGCCAATGCTTTAATGTCTGCCATTTTTATGGTTTTTTGTTAGTTTTAAAAATTGTGTTACTTAAATATATATTGACCTGGAAGCCATATTAATGTGGGGATGTGATTTAATTTAAATCCTATTCCCGGTTTGCACCTGCCATGTGTCGTAAAGCGTCATAGCCGGGCAGTACAGCATACTATGCTTCTGCTGCTGGTGCTTCTGCGCCTTCTTTGCTCTCGTGGTGGTGCAGCAGGGCAGCCAGTACACGTTTTGCAGGAGACTGCAGGAGACCGATAACTTCGCCGATGAGCTCGTTCCTCGTTTTGATTTTAACGAGAGCTTCCAGCTGATTGTCACCTACGAATACGTCAGTATCTATCAGTGCAGCTTTCAGCACTGGCTTATCTGTATTGCCTTCTTTGCGGAAGGAAGACAGAATCAGCGCTGGCTCTTTTGGCGACTCAGAGAACATGAGGGCAGTAACACCGTGCAGTGATTCATAAACGCCATCATATTTGTTATCGTTAAAGCTTTCGAGCGCCTTGCGGATGAGGGTGTTTTTAGCCACCTTCATTTCCACATTCTTCTCAAAGCACAGCCTGCGGAGCTTGCTCACCTGTTCTACCGTAAGTGATTCGGTATTGGTGATGTAAAAATTATTGTACTGGGCAAATTTGCCTTTCAGTACTTCTATTGCTTCGTTTTTCTGAGCAGGTGTCATTTTGTTTAATTTGACAATTTGGCCATTCACCTCTATTCAGGTAAACTTTCAAACGAGTTATTTAAATTTTTGTCTTTCCGGCGCGTATCGCCATTTTGTTTATTATACGCTTTTAGGGTCTATTGCCAGACCTGGACTCATGGTAGCAGCCATGCTGATGCCTTTCAGGTAAGTACCTTTGGCAGTAGCTGGCTTCATACGTACCAGTGTGTTGATGAGTTCCTGAGCGTTTTCAGCAATCTTGTTCGGCTCGAAAGATACACGACCGATAGAAGCATGAATGATACCGGCTTTGTCTATCTTAAACGCAATTTTACCGCCCTTTACATCCGTTACAGCTGCTGCTACATCGTTAGTAACAGTACCTGTTTTAGGGTTTGGCATGAGGTTACGTGGACCAAGTATTTTACCCAGACGGCCTATTTTAGGCATTACTGATGGTGTAGCCACGATTACGTCCACATCGGTCCAGCCACCTTCTATTTTCTGTACAAACTCGTCCAGACCTACATAGTCAGCACCTGCACCTTTTGCTTCAGCTTCCTTATCAGGAGTACAGAGTACCAGTACACGCTTGGTTTTACCGGTACCGTGAGGAAGACTCACTGTACCACGTATAGCCTGATCGGCTTTCTTTGGGTCCACACCCAGACGGATGTGCATATCCACAGAGCTGTCAAACTTAGTGAGGTTGATGCTCTTTACTATATCGGCAGCTTCTGCCAGAGTATATATTTTATTTTTTTCAAGTTTAGCTTCTACAGCTTTCCTTTTCTTGGTAAGTGCCATTTTTGATTCTTTTGAATAAGGTAAAAAATACTGTTATCAGGTGGCAACCATTATTTAACAGTGATGCCTTCGGGTGCTGTACCTTCTACTGTAAAGCCCATGCTGCGAGCAGTACCTGCTACCATGCTCATGGCACTGGTGAGGGTAAAGCAGTTAAGATCAGCCATTTTGTCTTTGGCTATTTCTTCTACCTGAGCCCATGTTACCTTACCTACTTTCTGGCGGTTTGGTTCTTTAGAACCTTTAGACTGCTTAGCCAGCTCCATCAGCTGCACAGCGGCAGGAGGAGTTTTGATAACGAAGTCAAATGACTTGTCGGTGTAAACAGTAAGTGTTACGGGGAGTACTTTGCCTATTTTGTCCTGCGTACGGGCATTGAACTGCTTGCAGAACTCCATAATGTTGACGCCTTTAGAGCCGAGCGCCGGGCCGATAGGAGGTGCAGGATTTGCCTGACCGCCTTTTACCTGCAGTTTTACAAAACCGCTGATTTCTTTAGCCATTTACTAAATGTTTTTGGTGTTAACGAATTTTTCCGTCCGCGGCGGGTACTGTTGTGCCTGCCGGTTCGGGAGATATTCTCCCAATGCAATCTTATCAAAAGAGCAAAATGAGAAATTTGGAGTGCAAAGGTATGGTGAAAAAATAAAATTAAAAAATAAAAAAGGAAAAGTTTTGTTTTCTGAGCAGAAAGGATATTGCCAAAGATACCCGTGTTGCAGTAAGCAGCCAATGTTATTTTTCAAAGGGTAGATTGGGGGTAGTGACACGCTCCCAATAGGAAAATATGGGTGTGGTGAGACGCTTATATTTTTTGATCTTCAGTTTTTTATTGAGATATAATAGGCGTGACCTTTCTGGTACGTCTGTTCCTACGCTTTTGGCGGTGAGGTGATGATGTCTGATTGTAAAGTTTTAGGAGCGGGAAAGCGGGTACATTTGTTGGGTGGACGGATATTCACCGCACATTGTCATAATTTCCATTGCCTGACTTTCCAGATGACCGTGTGTGGCAGGCGCGGAAAAAGAATAATATAACATTGGACCGTATTGTACATCTGATATATACTGCCAGAACTTATGGCGTATGGAAGCAATTGTCTGGTACGGTCGCATATAACACACGGCATACTGTAGCTGGTATGTGTGCCGGTTATTCATTCCTTACGTTACTGGGGTTGATATATAGAATACCAATTGTGCGGCAGTTGATGGCTGGAGATGGAGAACTCGCCGTAACCATGTGGGTACTGGCACTGGTAGTGATGTGTGGGTCCGGGATATACTATGCTATATACAGGCACTATTCTGATGAGCGGATTGAACATATATATGATGTGCGGCAAAAGTTGCCGGAACGACATGCCAGAATATATTTCTATCTATTAGTCATTGGCTATATAATGGGTTTTGTTTCCCTGTCGCTCATTTGTGTTTTATCAGGACTTTTTTAGGGGCAGACAAGCATAAATGAGAGATATCTCAGATGAAAGACTGCATAAGCAGACTAGAGGTTGGTGATCGCATATTCATTGAGAACATAAGAGCCAGAATTAGTGACGGGACAATAAGACATTTGAATTCTTTTTGTTTAGGGTCAATTCCCTTTCCTGCTTTGATTGTTGGTTCTGGTTTCCGCATCTGCAGTACTATATTTCCGCTTCATCCTGCTGTTTTCCCGTTTCGGTTACATTGCCTCGTACAGCCTCCCGGCCCGGGATAGTTTTGCTTCAAATTATAACAATGAAACAGAACTTTTTCTCAGCAGCGCTGGCTGTAGCCATATCGGCAGCCAGCCTCCCTATGACCGCCCAGACAACTATCAGCCATCAGTGGATGACCCGTGTAGATGGTACGTCCCATTATGTAGATATGGTAAGTGACATGTGTACTGATACCTATGGCAACTCTTTTCTTACCGGCCACTCCCACGACTCTACAGCAGTAGGGACCCTTACCCAACTGGTAATGACTACACGCATCAGTACCGATGGAGCGGTGCGCTGGAAAGACAAAAGATTTGCACAGACTGATTATACCGTCTTTGGTAAAAAAATCATCAAAACCATAGATGGCAATGTGCTGTGTGCATTCAACGAGCGCAGAGACGATGCTATGGCTAACCGTATAATACTGCGCAAGCTTCGCCATGCCGATGGTGCACTGATGTGGGAAAAGGTACTTACAGATACGGTAGATAATGTGATTGAGGAAATTAGCGACCTCATTACAGATACAGCAGGAAACATTTATGTAGCTGCCAGTACTACTAATTTCAGTATGCCGTCTTTTAACACCGACTATCTGGTGGTAAAGCTGAACGGGAACGGTGATACCACCTGGCGCCGCACCTACAACAATGCTGAGTATAACTCTGACGACTATGCCGTAGACCTGGCGCTGGACAGGAATATGAATGTACTGGTTACCGGCCGTAGCAGAGGTATTATTGGCGGTGTGCCTACGGGCTTCGATATTACTACGCTTAAGTACAGCGCATCAGGAACACTGCAGTGGGTGCACAGACACAATGGTACAGGGTATGGTAATGACCTGGGTATGATGATAATTACTGATGACGCTAACAATGCTTACATATCCGGACAGACAGATGCCATATCTCTGAGTACCGATAGTGTAACAGTGATAAAACTATCCCCCACCGGCGATAGGGTGTGGCAGTTCAACTATCTGGGGTCTAATACCGGTACGCTGTTCAAGCAACCATTGCAGCTTACTCCATCGGGCAATATAGCACTGGCATGTGGCACGGTAGATGGTATAACTACCATCCTGCTGAACAATGGTGGCAGCATGTTGTGGAAACGCAGCTTTATCAGAGACAATCAGATAGCTATGCCTTTTCATCTGGCTGTGGATGATACGGGAAATATTATTGTTACAGGACGTTCCCGGCTGTCGGCGCCTACGCTGGATGATGTAACCACGCTCAGGTATAACGAAGCCGGTGTGCTGCAGTGGCAGGCGTTGTATAACGGGTCTTCCAGTGGTAGTATGGACTTTGGCAGGCATATAGGTATAGATGGTGGTAACAACATTTACATAGCTTCATGGACCACCTTTGATGATAATAATGACGACTATACACTGCTTAAGTATGGCAATAATCCAGTGCCTGCTGATACTGTGACACTGGGTGTGACGGCGGCATCATTGCAGCCAATGTCGGTAACACTTTATCCCAATCCAGTTACAGACCTGATGAGTATACATTTCTCAGGCATTGCCCCCCGCAAACTTCATATTGCAGACATAGCAGGCCGCATCGTGTATATGGCTACATTGCCTGGCGGTACTGGTGTAGTGTCGGCAAATATCAGCGAACTATTACCCGGTCACTATATACTGGTAGCTGCCGATGATAGCGGCCATACAGTAAGAGCAAGGCTCATTAAAGAATAACGGTCATACAATGATTGTTTAATGTTCTTTGATTGCATTACAGGATGCTGTTTCTACAGCATCCTTTTTCTTTTAGGATGGGGCAGACGTTGAGAATATCATTTATGAATATCCCGCAGCTGGCCGCAGCGGAGAGTAGTAATATACTACTTTTGCTATTCTATAGCACAGCCATCAAGCGGTATCAATGAATGACCATTCCAGAATAAACTGGTTCGACGAAGAAACGCTCAGTAACATACCATTGCCACAGCGGTTTACCTTTCCTTTTTATTACAGACCACATCCGCTGGCAGTAGCGGCAGTTACCCATGTGCAGCAATACCTTGAAGCGCAAACCGATCTGCAACACAATTTTGGCCTTACAAACAACCCGACTGGAACGCCTAAAGGCAAAATGTTTGGGGTACTGGTTGTGAGCGACAGTGCCGGAAGGGTGGGGTACCTGTCGGCTTTCTCTGGCAAGCTGGCGGGTACTAACTATCATCCCCTCTTTGTGCCTCCTGTGTTTGATATGCTTACGGAGGGTAGTTTTTTTCTCAGAGAGCAGGAGGTAATAGATGGCATAACCCGGGATATAGATACCACACTGGCCGATGAACATTACCTGAGCCTGAAACAACTGCTGGATACCGAATCCACAAGGGCGGAGCAGGAAAATTCAGCCCTTAAGCAGGTGCTGAAGGGCAACAAAGAAAACCGAAGGCTGCGCCGCGAGGCAAACAATGCATCAGACCCTACTGCTTATGAGCTGCTGGAGGCAGCACTGGCCAGAGAGAGCAATGACGACCGCCGTACTCTGCGTGCGCTAAAGGATGAATGGCAGCAAAAACTGGACCACATCAGGCACAGGCTGGCACCAATAGATAAACGAATAGAAGACCTGAAACAGGAGCGCGAAGAGCGCTCGGCCCGCCTGCAGGAGCAGCTGTTCAGCCAATACTCGTTTCTCAACAGGTATGGCAGCCGCAAAAGTCTGCATGCTATTTTTGCCCATACCGCTTTTGGTCGCCCGCCCGCTGGTGCAGGTGAGTGTGCCACGCCCAGGCTGCTGCAATATGCTTTTGCCCACGGCTACACTCCCCTTGCCATGGCCGAATTCTGGTGGGGTGCATCTCCCGTCTCCGAGATACGCCGGCATAAGCAGTATTACCCTGCCTGCACCGGCAAGTGTAAGCCCATACTGGAGCATATGCTGGAAGGCATTGCACTTGATGACAACCCATTTCTGCAGCCGGCAGATGACACCATCACACTGCCGGTTGTGTATGATGATGAATACCTCACTGTAGTAAACAAGCCGGGTGGCCTGCGTTCGGTACCGGGCATAGCAGTTGCCGACTCGGTTTACAGCAGGCTGATGTCTGTTATGAACGGTGCAGAGCCGCTCATAGTACACCGGCTGGATATGGGTACATCGGGCCTGATGGTGGTAGCCAAAGCGCCGGAGATACACAAACACCTGCAGCGTCAGTTTCTGCAGCGCACCGTTAGCAAGCGCTACACAGCCTTACTATGCAGAGCCATAGAGGGCCATGAGGGCTCTATAGACCTGCCATTGATTCCTGACCCGTTCAACCGGCCCCGTCAGCTTGTGTGTTATGATACCGGTAAGCCCAGCCATACCACGTGGAAGGTAGTGACCACTACTGCCGATACTACCCGCATACACTTCTGGCCACATACCGGTCGCACGCACCAGCTAAGGGTACATGCTGCGCATCCGCAGGGGCTTAATGCCCCCATAGTGGGCGATGACCTCTATGGTGCCCCCGGTAGCCGCCTGCACCTGCATGCAGGCCTGCTGGAATTTGTACACCCCATTACCCGCGAGCGGTTGCGTTTTGAGGTGATGGCGGATTTTTGATAGAGTTAAAAAAGCACTATGCTCCTGCCCTTCATAGCAGACGGGCATGAGAGTCGGCTATGAAGAGTAATGATGTTGCACAGCAATCCCATTCCGGACATTTTCATAACCAGAGATGTAAAAAATGAAGGCATAGGGTTGTTATAACCCCAGTCAATAGTCCCTTAAGTCAGCGGCTCCACTTCTACTGTAAATCCGATAGCATCACCGCTATTTTCCTGTCTGCTGTGTGCTGGGCGTACATCCCGCATTGCTACCCATGCAGAAATTCTGTTATTGTGTAATGCTGTATGAGAAATAGAAATGATTTCCAGATGGGGGAACTTTTTCAGATGATGCTGCAAGCGCTCAGCTATTGCATTCATTGTGAAGTCTTCAAGCCAAATAGTACCTGTCATAGTAATAAGTTTTAATAAAGATAAAAAATATAACAGAACCGTATATGAACAGGCGAATATTTTTTATCATAGAAATCAACGGTGGAAACTAATATAAATTATCGTTTCTAATTATGCCTCTCTGATGCAAATACCAAACAATATATGTGTTAAGAAGAGCTTCCGAATCAATAGTGTTTTTTCGATAAAAGTTGGGTGGAAGTACCGCAACTAAATACTTGTTGATATCGAAATTGAATATAGGTCTTATATACATCGAGTTTGACCTGAAATGCCATGGTAGCTTTAGTGTATTGGGATACTTTCCTTCGAAAGAGAAAACTTTATTGCCGCAAATAATTCGGATGTGTATTTCATCCCAATAATCAGATACTATGGGAGAGCGGTTACTGGTATCCACTTTGTATGAGTCAAGAAATAGTTTAAGGGTATCTATATTTTTGCACCCCCGAAACATTTGCTCTTTTTCTCTCATTGTCGGATACTCACGTTTTAAGTGCGAATGCTGTTTGTAAGTTTTTGTTATTTTGAGAATTCTTTTTTTGCTGATTATCCGGCTCATTTCCGATTCACTCAGCCCCAATTGGTCAATTGATAGTGCCTTATATCGAACTGACAATGCAACAAACAAACTATCCAGTGCATTTTGGTTATCAAATGATTCTGTTTGTACCGGCCCTGCTTTATATTCTGCCGTTTCGGGTTGCGTTACCAATTTTATGTGAGTCCTTTTATACTTTGTAAAATATTTTCGGGACTCTTTATCAAATGCAATCACGTAACTATCCCGAATGCCTGTGGTCGTGCCTGCATGATCGAAATGATAGCTACCTGAGCTTGAGCTGATCTCAACGGTGTCTACAGGCAGGCCCATAAAATACTTTTGCTGCGAATAGCCATAGTTCGTTTGGAAAAGAAGTATAGCAAGCAAAGTAATAATACACATCAGCCGGGGGAACGCCATTGTCAGTTAGTTTGTTTAAAGTTAATGAATGCCGGGGGCAATAAGTTTTATACTTCGTGTCGTTGTTTTATCATAGAAATCAACGGCGGTAGCAGAATAATTGGGGAAAAGGGTAAATAGTTTGTTTTTTTGTGCAAACGCACACAACGTACCTTATGAAATACTTATGCCTTCTATTTATTTTATTTGCCATTAACGCTAATGCGCAACCCTTATTCAAAGAGAAATATAAGGACTGCACTTTGGAGAAGCCCTGTTATTATTGCGGAGACGCAATAGCCAGCTATAAAAAAGGCCTCAGTGAGCGTTTGCAGCGTAGTATCAATAACGGGCAGCATAAGTGGGTGGGCACCAACGGCAACATGTATTTTGAGATAGAAGTTGACAGCACAGGACATTCCTGCGTGAGGAGTATCAAAGATGAGATACCTATGTGGGATGTGAAAAATGTGTTGACAACGTCCATCAATAATTTGTATGACTGGCAACCAGCAATATTAGATGGGCATCCAATCAATTCAACATTGATTCTCAGGATTCATTTTTTAGGTTATCAGGCAAGCTTTACTTTCTTACCACCTGACGACCCTGCAATCCTCAGGCATTAATAGCGCATCATGTTCCCCGCCGTTGTTGGTGTTCTTCACCAACAACGGCGGAATAATCTGAATCAGAGGTACACTACCACAACGACGTAGTGGGACACTACGCCATTGTGGGTTTCTGCAGCAACAACGGCAGAATATTACCTCGCATGCTTTTTTTGTTTTTCCAATTCAATATTGCCACTTTGAGTTTTATCATCTTGATCTATTGCAATTCCATTGATATTATTTTTATCGAGTAGAGTAAGTTCGAAATTGTCCAAATAATATATTCTGATTTTCCTCTATGTATAAACGTATAATTAGCTCCAATTAATGTAATGTTACGTGTGTTTATAGTGCCGTTCATTAATTGCTGGACAACAGTTATATCATTCTCTTCAGAATACGTGAGTGCAACTACAGCAGAAATATTTGTGTGATCCTGTGTTATTTGCATGGTAATATTAATAATGTCTTCGTTGATCTGTTTGAACACACCCTTCCAAGTTCCTGAGATATTGAGTACTCTTTTCTTTTTAGATGAAGAGATAACCTCAGATGTTATTTTAGGGTAATCAACTTTATTCGGTTTCGAAATGCCAGCTAAGTA
>Ga0075012_10002495_pt1 | contig 18066 bp, 15 predicted proteins | sample All_14_2_FD_71474 | JGI IMG/M metagenome (GOLD analysis project Ga0075012, IMG submission 71474) | Freshwater microbial communities in response to fracking from Pennsylvania, USA - Allegheny Zone_MetaG_DW_15 | ecosystem: Environmental > Aquatic > Deep subsurface > Groundwater > Drilled... | reverse complement strand
TTACTATATACTTCTCCCGCAATCACTAATTGGTATTGATCGTTCAACAGTTCGAACGCATCTAACAAAATATCCAAACCTTTGTAATCGCGAATCAACCCAAAAAACAATAAGGTTCGCATATTTGGGTTCAAACCAAGTTTTTTTTGAGCAGTTTCTTTATCCAGCTTTAATCCAAATTGATCATACCAAGGATGCGCAAGTCTAATAAACTTTGCAGAAGGTTTCATCTTCAACAAATCTTTTTCTACCGATTCAGAAAGCACTACAAAAGCATCATAATTCTTTAAGAATAGACGATTAAAAGGTTTGTCAAAAAAACGCTCTTCATGTGGAATTAGGTTGTGAATAATGGCGATTCGCTTCGTGTGTTTGGCTTGCATTTTCCCTAAAACACTCACGCAATAACCAAAAAATGTCATCCAATAATTGGCAATAAAAAGGTCTGGTTTGCTCAAATTAATTTTCACACCAGCACTTCGGTAGGTAAATGGATTAAATCCGTGAACGATTCTTTCTGCTGGAATTTTATCTGCGACATCTTCTGGAGTAACTACTTGTGTCTTACCAGGAAATAGCATTTTAGGGTATTGCGTTGTGAAGGTGAAAGCTTTCACTTTAACATATTTCTTTTTTTCAAATGCTCTAAAAAGTCTAGCATTAAATTGAGCTATACCGCCACGAAAAGGATAAAAAGCAGAGAAAATTGAAATACGCATACTTCAAAAGTAACTAAAAAGAAGAAATGAAAAGAAATGTCTTTATTCGAAACCGTAGCCAATTAGTGTATAAAACAACTCATCACCATTGGTGACATTTAGCGTATCAAAATTCTGAATGGTTAAATCCTTGTAAAACTTCGAAACAAGACCGACGCCCTTAGCATAGGTTTCATGTTTGCGGCGATAATCAACCAGTGAAAAAAAATCATCTTGTTCAACTCTCAATGTTGAGTCAAATGAGAAACCATTAAATGTACCTTCAAGATGAAGATCTTCATAATAACAATTCAATTCTGAGTAGGTATTAAATGCGTTGGCATTCCATTCCTTCGTGATACTTGGTTTGAAAACTAATTTGATGATACGTTGATTTTCCTCAATCAACTCAGCTCTATTATCAGCAATTATTGCCATCCACAAATCACTTAATACCCAGTTTTCACTCGTGTTATTTCGTTTATATCGATAGAATTTACGAGCAGTTCTTCCTTCATTGTCAATAATTGTATCTCCAATAACTGTTCTGAGTAAATAATTCAAAGTGTCATGCTGAACAGAAGCCCCAGCATCATGATGAATTTCTTGCACTTGATAATCAATGTAACGCCCTTCAGTCAAATCAAAATAATCATAATGAAACTGAAATGTTGGGTTATCCTTTTTACATGAGTATACCAACATAAACATCAAAAACGCACTAAGAAAAAGCTTGTATTTACTTCTGAACATGAAGCTAATGTAAGAAAATTGATTGAATTAAAAAAGAAAACTATCCATTTGGATTTATTCCTTTGGCTTTCATTTGTTTCATTAAATGTTCCAATTCTTTTCCTTCTTTCAATTTACCATAATAATAGTATGATTTCCCAACTTCTTTACCTGTTTCATCATAAGCGAATTGCCAACCATGACGAATTCCATTCTTATAACGTTCCATTATCATTTTCTTTCCATTAGGGTGAAAATAATCCCAAACGCCAACTTTTTTATCCATGTCATAGGATCCTTTGGAACGGGTAACACCTGTATCAAAATACTCTACTGCTTCGCCTTTTAGTTTTCCATTTTCATAGTTGAATGTTCCTGAAACAAAACGAGATTTGTCATTCACATCTTCAGGGACAAAGTAAATCGTCTTTTTCCCATGAAGTAAATCATTTTTAAAAGTCTCAGTTGTACTCAATCTTCCTGAAGGCAAGAAATTCATCCAAACGGAATCCTTTTTCATGTCTCGGTAAATTCCAGCACTCATTAAGTTTCCATTCTCATGGTAGAAATAAGCGACTGAACGTGTAGAATTTTCATCATGCTTAATGATTGCCTTTACTTTTGTTGACGGATAGAAATAAGTGAATGTCCCAACTGGTTTATTGTCTTTAAACTGACCTTTGTATTCGTAAACCTTGCTCTTTGGATACGTTTTACTCCAAGGACCTTGTTTTCTACCTTTTGAATCAATTTGATTTTGACCAAATCCAACAAAGGAAATCAAGAATGTTAGAAGAAAAATTATTTTACCCATGTCATAAACTTTTTGCCAGTTGATTCAATTGCTCAACATAAAGATCAGCGTTTGAATCATCCATTTTATTTGGAGATATTTTTACAGTTATCATGCCAAGTCGCTTTCCAAATTCTATATCACTATCTGAATCGCCTACCATAATACTTTTTGAGAAATCTATTTCTGGAAATTCGCTTTTCGCTTTTAATGCCATTCCACTTCCTGGCTTGCGCATTACTGAGTTTTCTTTTGCTAATTGTGGTGCAAAATAAACAGCATCTATTCGTCCTCCCAATTTTTCAATTTCTTGAATCATATAAGTATGAACTGCTGATAAGTTACTTTCCGTCATCAAGCCTTTACCAATTCCTTGTTGATTGGTTACGACAACAATTCTTCCGAAGATTTTTGAAAAATGAACAATAGCTTCAGGAACCTCATCTAGAAAAATAAATTCCTCAATGGTTTTGACATAATCATCCATGATGCGTTGATTTATAACGCCATCACGATCAAGAAATAAGGTCCAAGAAGAATCAATATTCCACATGTATTAGTCGATTGTGGTTTCAATCAAGTACACATTTCTACTAGCAGAATTTCGACCAATTAACTCCGCGACAAAACCCGCCAAGAAAAATTGAACACCTAATATCATTGCCGTTAATGCAACAAAGAATTCCGTTCGCTGTGCTATCAATCGAGCTGATTTATCGAAGAATAATTTATCGATACCCAGATAAAAACTAAATCCAAAACCTACGAAAAACATTAAAATTCCTAACACACCAAAAAGGTGCATTGGTTTCTTTCCGAATTTCCCCATGAAAACAACTGTCAATAAATCCAGGGGACCATTCACAAAACGGTTTAGACCAAATTTCGTTGTTCCGTACTTTCTCGATTGATGAATAACTACCTTTTCACCAATTTTATTGAAACCAGCATATTTTGCTAAAGGAGGAATATAGCGGTGCATATCACCATATAATTCGATGCTTTTTACAACTGCCTTTTTATACGCTTTGAGTCCGCAATTGAAATCGTGTAAATAAATACCTGTTAGTCTTCTCGCAGCCCAATTGTATAATTTAGTCGGAAGTGTTTTAGAAAGTGGATCGTGGCGTTTTTTCTTCCATCCCGATACAACATCGAAATCATCTACCATAATCATTCGATACAATTCAGGGATTTCATCAGGGGAATCTTGCAAATCGGCATCCATTGTAATGACTACATCTCCATGTGCCGCTTCAAATCCAACATGCAGAGCGGCAGACTTCCCATAATTTCGTTGAAATTTAATTCCTTTCACATTGGAATCTTCTTTGCTCAACGATTCGATAATATTCCATGAACCATCTTTACTGCCATCGTCGACAAATACAACTTCATAGGAGAACTTGTTTTCTATCATTACACGCTTAATCCAAGCATGCAATTCTGGAAGCGATTCTGCCTCGTTTAGTAAAGGAATTACAAGTGATATGTCGATTTTATTTTCAGTCATTTCAAATTGGATGTATACAAAGATACGTTTTCAGTTAAAAGTCATTCTGCCTCAATCATTGAATCATTAACAATCAATCTTTCAAAACGCGAAAAACACTTGTGCCAACAGACAACAAATAGGTTCCGCTTTGCAAATTAATCAAATTCAATTCAGCTAATCCACTATTCAACACGCCCGATTGCACCTCTCTTCCGTTTATGTCACAAAGTGAGAAATTACTTTCTTCTTTTATCCCGTCAATAACAAGTCGATCCGTCACTGGATTAGGATAAATACTCAATTCTATTGGAAGTACTGAATTTGTTTCTAACACATTTGAATTGGAGATACAGAAATAATCCAAGCCTCCTTCAGTAATATTTACTTCAGGATCAAGGTCCGGCACTCTAACAATCATCTGCATTGACGTTGTAATTGGCAAGTAATCTGACAGTCGAATACTTTTAGTATTCCATTGTAAGAAGGTAGTTTCATCAGGACCGATACGATCAATTTCCACAATATTCACTCCATTGCTCACGAAAATTTTCATTGTATCATTTGGTGGTGCACCATGCATGCAATAAAACCAACGTTGGTAATTTACATACGGGTCAGTATAAGTCGTTAAATCCATAGAGGGAGAAATCAAAATGGCGGTCCCACCATCTACATCATCGGCATCCGGGTGACTAGCCAAATCATTTCCTGTGACCATTGCTTTTTTACCACAATCATATTCAGCATCAAAATCAGCTTGAGAACCTGATGTTGTTCCATTCGGTACGCCTCGCTCCCACTGTCCAGTTAAGGCATTTCCACCCGTATTCCAACCAAAATCAAATTCAAAATCATCATAGTAACCTTGTTCTAGTTCAACTGTAATTGAGTTGCTTGTTGCATCAATTATTTGTTCAAAACACGACGTTTTATATCCCCATTTTCCGACAAGAACCGCATAGTTTTCTTGGTAATAAAGTACAAAATCCTCTACTCCTATTCCATTCGTGATTCCTTCATGTGAAAGCAAATCCGCATCTAAACGAACATCTGCATTGCTAATTGGGTTTCCGTTTGACGCATCCACCACATTCACTGTGAAATTATAGGGTGGAATTGGAACCAATTGAACGTCTTTCAGAGCAATACTTCCATTAACTAATTCGACAGAATGTGTTTGTTGTACATATCCAACTTTCGAATAATTTACTAAAAATGTTCCACCATCCACATAACCAGTTGCGTAATTTCCGGCAGAATTGCTTGGATCAATTTGGACATTCCCTTGAATTTGAATACTCGCACCTGGAACTGGCAATCCAGTAACAAAATCTGTTACGACACCTTCCAAATAAGCAGCTTGTTGATAGTTTGGTTGCAGCACAAACAATCCTTCTGAAATATCTGTTGCCAACAAAAGTCCAGAATTTAAAAATGGATAAGCTCCCCAACAACCATCATAACTCATTGTCTGAGCAGGATAAGTATCGTATTGTCCGACCAACACCATATTATTAGGGTGCGTAATATCATGAACAGTTACTCCATCTGAATAATAACTAGTGATTAAATAATTTCCTAAAACATGCACATTGTGCGGAATAACTCCTGCTCCTGGTGAACTTTGAATGCGATCTGTTTCAATTATGTTTGTTGGATCTGTGACATCATAAGCACCGAGAAATCCACCTGAAACTTCATCAGTTGTGAATGCATACTGACTATTGTCGGAAATCCAAATATTGTGTGTGAAATTTGAAGGTGTTGTTTTCGTTCCTAAAAGTACAGGATTCGCTTTATCGGATACATCCACCATCGAAAGAAAACCATCTGAAATATGCGCTAAATACATCGTGTCATTTCGCACATATCCATCGTGTACGTACCAATTATCAAATACACCAACTTCAACTGGATTCATTGGGTCCGTGTGAACATCTAATATTATCACTCCACCATTTCCGCGATTTGCACCGAAGATATAGGCATAACCATTTTCATCAATGTATAAATTATGAGCACTTGACCATAAAGAACCGGCTTCACCAAAATAATATGTTCTTGGCAAAACATTACTCGCTGGTAAGGGATTGAGATTAATAACCAACAAACCATTTTCTGCTTCTGTAGTAACAAACGCATGATTATCCCATGTTTTTAAATCTCTCCAAATGGATTCCATTCCTTGTTCCCAAAAAACTTCTACTGGATTTGCAGGATCTTCTAACGAAACAATTGATGTCCCTTTTTGAGCTCCAACAAGCGCGTATTCAATGCCCGTTTCATCTTCATATCCCCAAATATCATTTAGTTCAGTTGCATGCAACGCATTGTAATCAACATTCGAAACGAATTGCAAATTGAGTTGCCCATTCAACCAAGTTGTTGAAATAGAAAAGATTATACAAATCAATAAAACTTTAAAAGTAGACATGCCTTAAATTATAAGATGAAAATCGCTGCAATTATGAAAATGATAATGATTATCAAATATTGCCAAATATCAACGAAATAAGTTGAATATTTTTTATACATTTCTTTTAGGTTCATAATTCAAATTTAGCAAAAATTAGTTTGATTCCTAAATGCCCATTACCACACAGTTTTCTGCGCATAAAAATTTATTATCTTTGTGTGCATCTTACATCAATATTATGGCAAAAGAATCAACTGTAGCAGTGGAAGAATCAGTAGACTTTGGAACGTTTCAACAAGAGATTTTAAACGATTATCGTCTAGTTTGTATATCAAGAGAAGCTTCTTTACTTGGTAGAAAAGAAGTTTTAACTGGTAAAGCAAAGTTTGGAATTTTCGGTGACGGAAAGGAATTAGCTCAAGTTGCACTTGCAAAACAGTTTCAAAATGGCGATTTCAGATCAGGATACTACCGTGACCAAACGCTTATGATGGCGATCGGACAATTGAATGTTCAACAATATTTTGCTGGACTTTATGCGCATACGAATGTTGATGCAGAGCCACAATCAGCTGGTCGACAAATGGGTGGTCACTATTCAACTCGAAATTTAGATGAGAATGGTGAATGGAAAAATTTAATGGAACAAAAAAACAGTTCTGCTGATATTTCTCCAACTGCTGGACAAATGCCGAGATTACTTGGTTTGGCGCAAGCTTCCAAAGTATATCGCAATCACCCTACATTAAAAGATTTAGAAAAATTCAAGAAATTCACCAACGGTGGAAATGAAGTTGCATTTGGAACAATTGGAGATGCTTCTACATCTGAAGGTCCTTTTTGGGAAACAATCAATGCAGCAGGTGTTTTACAAGTACCAATGGTAATGTCTGTTTGGGATGATGGGTTCGGAATTTCTGTTCCTCGTGAATTTCAAACTACAAAAGGAAGTATATCTGAAGCACTTGCTGGAATGCAGCGCACGAAAGACAAGCCAGGATATGAGATTTTTGTCACAAAAGGATGGGATTATGCTCATTTATGTGAAACATACGAGAAAGCAGTAAAAATAGCGCGTGAAGAACATGTTCCAGTTTTGGTGCACGTTAAGGAAGTGAATCAACCGCAAGGTCACTCCACTTCTGGATCACACGAACGCTACAAATCAGATGAACGTTTACAGTGGGAAACAGATTTCGATTGTATCAATAAATTTAAAGAGTGGATTCTTAATTTCAATGCAGATGGTCAAACCATTGCAACGCAAGAAGAATTAGATGCCATTCACAAAGAAGCAAAGACAAGTGTTCGCGATCAAAAGAATGCAGCCTGGAAAGCGTTCGTTGATGACATTAAAGCTGATATTGCAGACGCTGTTTCATTGATGAAAGCGGTAGCAAGCGAAAGTCCAAATGCGGTTTTTATTAATAAAGAAGCGGAAGGATTAGAAAAAGCGTTCGAACCAATTCGTAGAGATGTGATGAATGCCGCACGTAAAGTGTTACGCATGGTTCGTGAAGAAAAAACGGCTTCTAAGGCAGCATTGGCTTCTTGGATCAAATCAAGAATCGATGCTAATTTCGAACGTTACAGCTCTTATTTACATTCAGAATCTGAATTTGCAGCCTTGAACATTCAAGCTGTTGCTCCAACGTATGATGGATCAAACACGCAAGAAGATGGTCGAATTATTCTTCGTGAAAACTACCGCAAATTATTAGAGAACTATCCTGAAGCCTTGGTTTTTGGAGAAGACGCTGGTAAGATTGGTGGTGTAAATCAAACATTGGAAGGATTACAAGATCAATTTGGAACCTTACGTGTCGGAGATACAGGTATTCGCGAGTGTACCATCATCGGTCAAGGAATAGGAATGGCAATGCGTGGTTTACGTCCAATCGCTGAAATACAGTACTTGGATTATTTACTTTACGCTGTTCAAATTTTATCAGATGATTTAGCAACAGTTCAATACAGAACGCGTGGTGGACAAAAAGCACCTTTAATCATCAGTACACGTGGACACCGTCTTGAAGGTATTTGGCACAGTGGCTCACCGATGGGTATGATTGTCAATTCACTAAGAGGAATTCATGTATGTGTTCCAAGAAACATGACAAAAGCGGCAGGTTTTTACAATCTATTAATGGAAGCAGATGAACCAGCTTTGGTGATTGAACCATTGAACGGATATAGAACGAAAGAACCAATGCCAACAAATATTGGTGAGTTCAAAGAAGCGCTTGGTGTTCCTGAAATTGTTAAAACAGGAAGTGATTTGACCTTGGTTTCGTATGGCTCAACTTTCAACTTATGTGAGGTTGCTGTAAAACAATTGGCTGAGTTGGGAATAGAGGTTGAATTAATCGATTGTCAAACGTTATTGCCATTTGATATTAATCATATGATCAAAGGTTCATTGCAAAAAACAAATCGTTTGTTAATTGTTGATGAAGACGTAAGCAGCGGTGCAACTGGATTTATACTTGATAAAATCTTAGTTGAACAGCAAGGATACTATCATTTAGATTCTGCTCCTGAAACAATGAGTGCGAAAGATCATCGTCCAGCTTACGGTTCTGACGGAGATTATTTCTCAAAACCAAGCGTTGATGATATCGTTGAAAAGGTTTATGCCATGATGAATGAAGTAAATCCACAAAAATTTCCTTCGATTTACTAGTGACTTATTCGTTGAAAGTAATTTGTTGAAAAAAAACAAAAGAAAGCCCAGAAGATATCTTCTGGGCTTTCTTTTGTAACAATTGTTCTATCTCGAACCATTCTTGTTGTTTAACTTTGTAAAAAAATACAGACATGGATTTCAATACTTATTCAGAATTATTCAAAGAGATTTTAGACGGCAACAATACAACTCCTCCATACGATGATGCGCATTTTGTTGAATACACTAAGTTAAATGCGTCTCGACAGCACAGATGGATAAAAACAGGTGTCTTATCACCAGAATTAATAAATACCATTGAAAAAATTAAGAACGAACAGCACTGGTTATTAATCAGTGAACCTTGGTGTGGCGATGCATCACACAATGTACCGTTCATTGCAAAAATGGCAGAATTGAATCCTAACATTAAACTAGAAATTCAACTGCGTGATTCAGAAAATTCAGAAATTGACAATTACTTGACGAATGGAGGGAAATCAATTCCAATTTTAGTTGTTAGAAATTCCAATAATGAAGATTTATTTGTTTGGGGGCCACGCCCTGCGGCTTGTCAAGAAATTTTTCAAGAAATGAAAAACAACAATTTACCATTCGAGGAACAAAAAGTTATTCTTCAAAATTGGTACAATCATGACAAAGGTGTTTCTATTCAAACAGAATTGAACAAACTACTGAGTGCCCATTTATAATTTAACTCCGTGAAAATCGACTGTTAGTTTTTTGTATACTTCGGTGTACGAATTATCGTTATTTCGAATTGTTATTTCGTGTGAATCTATCGCAGTTGGTTTATGGTGACTAAAGCAAAAAACTGTACGCACAGCTTGATTTGGTTTTCCATTGACTGAATAGTCGATTTCTACAAACAAACCACTTTTTTGAGCGAGTTCACTCACAAATTGTTTGTCTTGAAAGGGAAAAATCATCCAACATTTTCCGTTTTCGGTCAGTAAAGAAGCAATTTTTTGAAATAACTTATCAAATGGCAAGTGAATCGCATGCTTAGCAGAAGCCACTCGTTTGTTTTCATTCGTCAAGCTATTCGAATAGAAAGGTGGGTTGCAAATGATTAAATCAAAATGATTATCAGCTTCGAATTCTAAAATGTCCTTCAGAATCAATTCTAAGCGATGATTCCAAGGTGAGTTTGTGAAATTTTCTTGGCAATCCTTTGCGCTTAATTCATCTAACTCAACAGCTTTAACATTAGCACTTGGATTCTTTTGGGCCATCATCAGTGCGAGAACACCTGTTCCTGTTCCAATATCTAACACGCGCGAGGCATTTCCAGTGTTTACCAAAGAGCCCAATACCATCGCATCGGTTCCAACTTTTAAAATGGAATTTGTCTGTTGAATGGAAAATTGGTTGAAGTGGAAAATTGACATGATTGAAAAACCCTTCTGGATGGTTTAGCTCAAGTACAACTCAATCAATCCTTCAGGAGCAGTGATTGTCATGGTCTTTTTCTTGCGATCAACCTCTTGTACAATTCCTTCAATGAGTGGAATTAATACTTCTTTTGAACCATTCATTATTTGCAGCAATGGGTTGACTTGCAAATCAATTACTGATTCAATTATTCCTACTTCACCAAATTTAGTATCAATGACCGTAAAGCCTTCTACTTCGTGGTCGTAGAAATTCTTACCTGATAATTTTGGAAGAACTTGAGCTGGTAGAAATAAATTTTTACGTAATAGAATTCGTGCATCATTTTCAGAATCAACACCTTCAAATTTGACGGCAGCAAAACCTTTGTTTTTCAACTTAAATGAGGCAACAAAAAAGGGGGATAATTGTCCGTTAATTTCAATAAAAACGGCATCGAGCGTTTCGTAATCCTCTGGATTCGTAACGTCTAAAAACAGCGAAACTTCACCTTTATATCCGTGAAGTTTCGCTACATATCCTAAATGAAAGCAATCTGCTTTATTCATTCAATGTCAATATTACTCAGCAGATGCTTCTTCTTCTCCTGCTTCTTCAGCTGGAGCTTCTGTAGCCTCTTCAGTTGTTTCTTCTACTGCTGCTTCTGCTACTGGAGCTTCTTCAGTTGCCTCTTCAGCCGCTGCTTCTACTACTGGTGCTTCTTCAACAACCTCTTCAACTGGATTGTTTTTTGCTTCTAATGCAGCTGCTTTAGCAATGTTTGCTTCTGCTTCTGCTTTCAAACGAGCCGCTTTATCAGCTGCAGCGTTTTTAGCTAAACCTTCTGATTTACCAGAAACTTTCGCGTCTTTTTCAGCCAACCAAGCAGCAAATTTCGCTTCAGCTTGTTCAGTTGATAATGCACCTTTTTTCACACCATTCAACAAGTGATTTTTGTGAAGTACACCTTTATAAGAAAGGATAGCACGTGCAGTTTCAGACATTTCAGCTCCAACTTGTACCCAACTTAATGTACGATCAAAATTGATTTCGATTGTTGCTGGATTCGTGTTTGGATTGTAAACACCCAATTTTTCGATGAATTTACCATCTCTTTTCGCTCTGCTGTCAGCAGCTACTAAATGGAAGAAAGCTTTTCCTTTCTTACCGTGTCTTTGCAATCTAATTCGAGTTGCCATAATTGTTTTTACAATGTGAGGTACGAAACCTCGATTTATAAATTATTTAATTCAAGGGTGCAAAGATACTACATTATTCGGAAATTGGAATTGGTACCTTGAAAAAATTGCATATTTAACTATAAATGCGATATTTAACGAACTAACTAACATTATGACACAGGATCTTCAAACAACATTATTCGATATTGTCAAAAGTAAAATTGCGGGCAAAGATTCGCTTGGCTTGGCACTTTCAGACGTACTAAGTATCAGTCAAGATGCAGTTTACCGCAGATTGAGAGGAGAAACAGCACTGACGATTAATGAAATAAAAAAGATTTGTCAGACCTACGATATTTCATTTGATGCCCTCATTGAAATTAAAAAAGGCAATGTTGTTTTTGGTTATCCTCCTTTCGATTCCTACGATTTTAGTTTAGAATCCTATTTAGAAGGAATTTTAGAAGCTTTTCAAAAATTGAAGAAGCTTGGAAATGCTGAAATTATATTGAGCGTTAACAATACGCAGTTTTTTCAATTAATGAATTTCCCACAATTGGTGCGTTTTAAGCTCTATTTCTGGGCTAAAACACATTTGCATATCGAACAATATAGAGATCAATTATTTAAACACGCAAAGACGAGTGAAAGAGCTTTTGAGTTAGGAAAGGAGATTCTTCAAATATACAATGCTATTCCGTCGAAAGAAATCTATGACCCAGAGTTAATGCGGGGATTCTTGCGACAAATACTTTATTATTTCAAATCACATTTGTTTGAGGATCCAGAATATGCAATTTTTCTATGTGAACGTATCTTGTTATTCTCTCAGCATTTAAAAGAACAAGCCACAGTTGGCAAGAAATTCATGTTCGGTACAGAAGCTCCAGCAAGTGGGAATGAATTTGAAATGTATTTGAATGAAACAATCAATACCGACGGAACATTTTACTATAAAAGCAACGACCTAGAAGGAATTTACATAACTCATAACATCATGAATTATCTTCAAACTGAAGATAAACGATATTTAACTGACACGAAACATATCTTAGAAAAACAGATTGCTAATTCTAGTATTATCAGCATTGTCAACGAAAAAGAGCGAAATAATTTCTTTTATGACTTTGATCGTACTATAAATGCCTTCAAAAGAAAGATAGAAGCAGATTTAGAAATTTAATGGCAGCTCAGGTATAAAATCAATTTTACCATCTTCCCCATTTGCCAGAACAAGAACCACCGAAATATCGGATAGAAAACCAGATTAACTTGCAACTTTTAATTTTGCGCGTTGTAATTTGCTTCCACCCAAAATAGGGTGCAGGGTCTGACTTACATCCTGCCTTTTCATAAGCAATAACATGATCCTCATGAATAATTGGTGTGATTTCCTTTTTTACAAAACGGTTGTAGGCGTGTTTTGAAATTTCTTTTTTATACAACAAGCCTTTCATGTCAATCGCTTTGACTTTAAGAGTCATATCAACTGAATCTAATCGTTCAATTAAAACCTGTCGTATAATATTGGCATTGCTTTGATCAGGAATTTTCAAACAAGCACATATCGCATTATTCACAAAGGCATCTGGAAGCCACTCGGTATGCTTGGAATAAATTTCACATGTACTTTGGTCAGGAGGAAGTCCCAATTCTGATGATTCTAACATCTCTTGCGAAAAACAAGAAAATGATACGGTTGACCAAAGCACTAAGAAGAATCGAATAATCATACAGCACTAACACCCAAACTGAAAATAAGTTTAGCCATGCAAACCTAGTTGCGAAATTCGCAAATCAACATTTCTTTCTTGTGACATTCGATTGGTTTCCGCAGTTAAAAAGACCAAATATTTGTTCAACACTAAAATGAACGAATATGAAATCAAAAATTACATTTATCGCCCTTTTTATCGGAATGAACTTTTTAACTGTTTTCTCACAAGACAGAAAACCAACCATCGCTGTTGCAAATCCAAATATGAATGGATTATCCACAAAAACAGAAAGCGTTGCCAAGATGATGCGTCTCGAATTTATTAAGTTGGAAAAATTCATTGTATTAGATGAATTTGACATGAATGATGTAACAAAAGGAAATGTTGAATTTCAATCTAACTGTCTTGGACAAAACTGCTTGGTAAAACTCGGTAATGCTTTAAAAGTAGACTACATGGCAAGTGGAAGTTATGATCTCCTTGGTAGTAAAATTGTCATTACAATAAAAGTAATTGATGTAAAAAATCAGACTATTTACAAATCCTCATTCAAAGAATTCGATGACCAAGAACTCGAATTGCAACGAATGATTGAAATAACATTGAAAGATATGTACGAAGTGACAGTTCCTAAAGAATTAGCTGATAAACTTGCTTTCAAAAATGAACCTATCACATCAACTAATGTTGGAAAAATCAATAATTCTGGCCCCAGAATAGGTTATGGCTATTTGGTTGGAAGCATGAATGAATTTGCTCAACGTCCAGAAGGACAGGGTGGTTTAGGTGTGTTTCCAGGGGTCAGTATGATTGGCTATCAAGTTGAAGGACAATATGTGGGAACTGAAAATTTCTCCGCTTTAGTTGAAGGAATTATCAATATAAACGGGTTAGAACAAGGCTTATTTATCCCATCATTAAACATTATGAATGGTTTTCGATTTGGGAAAGCAGGTTGGGAAATTGCATTTGGTCCAGGCTTTAGTGTAAAAAAGACAAGTAAAGGATTCTTCGATACGGAAGGTTCATTTGGTGATCCAGGAACCTATTTCTCAGAAAGCGATTGGAATTATTATGCAAACACCGAATTATTCGACAAGCCAGAATACAATACCCAAGGATACTTCATCGCTCCTTCCCCATCAGAATTTAATAAAGGATACAATTTTGACAAAAGACATGGCGATACAAGAGGAACTACAACCATAAGCACACAATTTGTTTTTGCTTTCGGACGTACTTTCAGAGCTGGTGCTTTAAATATCCCCGTAAACATCTTCTATTCATCTCAAAAAGGCGGTGGAATGACGGGTGTTAATGTTGGATTTAATGTGCAAAAGAGCAAGAAATCGATTAATTCAAAACGGTAAATTAAAAGGTATTAGTTGTTATAAATCTGTTTAAATCCAAGTCAATAACGCAACATAATCACAGAAAAGCTTCGCCCCTCGCGAAGCTTTTTTATTTTTACATAAAATCTTCATTATGAAAATTAGTTCGTTCGTTTTTGTCTTAGTGCTGACTTCTTTTGCTTATGCGCAAGAGACAATTCCAAATAGTTCCGCATTACAATTAAAAGAGATCATGAAAGGGAACGCTTTTATTGGTCATCAGCCCGACAATATTCAATGGAGCACAGATGGATCAACGATTTTTTTTCAATGGAATCCTGCTAACAATCCCGGAACTTCCCTCTATTCTATTCCAATTGCAGCAAAAAGTCAGGTTCCTGCGCTGCATCCGACCAAAGATATTTCTGTTTTTGATCAATCGCAACAGGCTTATTGGACGCAATACGAATCCATTGATGGATGCCTAGTTGCTTACAATAAAAAAACAAACGCGAAAAATCTCATTTATCAATCCTCTTCACCTATCTATAACATTCAACGAGTGAATGACCCAAACCTGGTCTTTTTTCAACAAGCCAATAACCTATTCTGTTATGACGCTGCAAAGAGTTCCATCCGACAAGTCAGCAATTTCATTAGTGGAGACGAAAAGAAAAAGTCAAACGAAAACAATTTCTTGACACAGCAACAAACTGAGTTGTTTCAATACATCCGCGACAAGGAAACACGCAAAGAATGGAACAAGAGTCAAGAAAACCAAATTTACAAACTTCCGACACCTTATTACTTGGGGAAATCTTCATTGCAAAACATACAAATTTCAAAGGATGGAAAATTCATTTCATTCCGAATTTCGAATTATCCAACAGAAGTTGACACCGAAGTTGAACATCACATTACTGCGGATGGATACAGTAAGATTAATCCCGCAAGAGCAAAAGTTGGTGCTGAAGAAGCGACTCATTTCTTAGGGATTTATGCCATCGAAAAGGACAGCACCTACTTAGTTGATTTTTCAAAACTCAGTGACATCCGCAAAAAACCAGCTTATTTGAACGATAGTCAAGCGTACGAAAAAGATCGAAAACACGTTATGCATAGCCTACATTTTTCGTCCATTCATTCCCAAGCAGTGTGCGATATTCGTTCTTACGACAATAAAGATCGATGGATTGTTTTAATCAATTTGAAGGACGGTTCTTTCACTGAAATCGATCATCAACATGACGAAGCATGGATTGGTGGACCAGGAATTTCCAGTTGGAATGAGTCAGAAGGAACGTTGGGTTGGCTAAAAGACAATGAACACATCTATTTTCAATCCGAGGAAACAGGATATTCTCATTTGTACAAATACTCCGTTAAAACGAAAAAGAAACAACAACTGACTTCTGGAAATTGGGAGGTACATAATGTTCAGCTTTCTAATAATGGATCGTGTTTTTACATCAGTGCCAATCGCTCTCACCCTGGAAACAGAGACTTTTTGCGCTATGATATTATTGCTCAAAAAATGGTTCCAATTCTTACAAAACCTGGATATCACGACGTAACTCTTTCTCCTGATGAGAAGACACTCGCGGTTCGTTATTCAATCAAGAATAAACCTTGGGAAATCTACACTGCGGCGAATGTTTCAAACACACAATTAAAGCAAATCACCTACTCAACAACCAAGCAATTTGACGCTTACAAATGGCGTGAACCAGAAGTAATCACTTTTAAAGGGACTGATGGAAAGGATGTTTATGCGAGAGTTTACAATCCATCTTCCAACAAAAATTCAGCAGCGGTTATTTTCGTTCATGGAGCAGGTTATTTGCAAAACGCCCACAACTATTGGAGCACTTATCACCGCGAATACATGTTCCACAACATGCTGGTCGACAATGGATATACCGTTTTAGACATCGATTACCGAGCGAGTGAAGGATATGGACGTGATTACCGTACAGCGATTTATCGTCACATGGGCGGACAAGATCTACAAGATCAACTTTCTGGAAAAGATTATTTAGTGCAACAATTGGGTATTGACTCAACACGCGTTGGTATTTATGGTGGATCATACGGTGGTTTCATCACCTTGATGGCCTTACTTACTGCACCTACTGAATTTCCGTGTGGTGCCGCATTGCGTTCTGTTACCGATTGGGCACATTACAACCATGAATACACGAGTAATATTCTCAATTATCCTGATACAGATCCGGAAGCATATAAAAAGAGTTCACCGATTTATTACGCGAACCAATTACAAGACAAATTGTTGATGCTTCATGGAATGGTTGACGATAATGTGCAGTTTCAAGATGTTGTTCGCTTAAGCCAACGTTTCATAGAATTGGGGAAAGAAAATTGGGAACTTGCAGTTTTCCCAGTTGAAGCGCATGGATTTCAAGAATCGTATTCATGGACTGATGAATATCGTAGAATTTATGAGTTATTTTACACTGAATTAATTTTAAAGCATACAAAATGACACTTCGCGAATTGAACGGATTAGATGAAATGCTCCAAACATTGAATGTGTTGCAAGAACTATATCCTTCTTTAACTCCTGAAAATTACTTGGCAGACTTGAAAGAAATGTTACCAAACAATCGTTATGGTCAAGTGGCAGTTTTTGATGGCGACACATGTGTGGGTGTTAGTGGCTTTTGGATTGGAACTAAATTATGGTGCGGCAAATACTTAGAAATTGACAACCTTGTAGTTTCGGCTAAAGTGCGTTCGAAAGGTGTTGGAAAAATGATATTCGATTATTTGGCAGAAAAAGCTAAGCAAGAAGAATGTTCAATGGTATCCTTAGATTCTTACACTTCTAATTTTAAGGCACACAAGTTCTTCTACAATGAAGGATTTGCTCCGAAGGGATTTCATTTTATTAATATTCTGGACGCTAAAAAGATACGCTAATCAAGGATTCAGCAAGACATAAATATTCGTCGTAAACTTACTTGATACAGTGAAATCCCCTTTTGCTGTGCGAATGATTGTTTGACCGTCATATTCTTCCCGCTCCAGAACTTCGATCGTATCGCGAATAGCAATACCAATTTTATCAGCATACTGAAGGAAAGCACTCGAATTATCCTTCACTCCTACTACTTGACACAACTGATTTGTAGGCACCTCAATCAATAATTTACGAATAGGAATCGTGATGTTTCCATCTTTATCTGGAATGGCATCACCATGTGGATCAAACTTTGGAAATCCTAAAAATGCATCAATGCGATCGACCAATTTTATTGAATGAATGTGCTCCAATTGCTCGGCTATTTCATGTACCTCATCCCACGTAAAATCCAACTTCTCCGCTAAAAATGTTTCCCACAATCGGTGTTTGCGTAAAATATACATTCCTTCCAACTGTCCGGATTTGGTAAGTGTGATTTTACCGTACTTCTCATAGTTGACCAGGCCCTTTTCCTTCAACTTTTTCAACATATCGTTTACCGTTGCCGGTTTCACCATTAAGTGATGGGCAATTTCATTTGTACCAACCTCTACTTTTTCAGTATCTACAATTGTTAACTGAACTAACGCTTTCAGGTAATTTTCTTCGGTAAATGATAAGAGTAATTCGCTCATGTTTTCTAATCCAAGGATAAATAT
>Ga0075012_10002494_pt1 | contig 18066 bp, 17 predicted proteins | sample All_14_2_FD_71474 | JGI IMG/M metagenome (GOLD analysis project Ga0075012, IMG submission 71474) | Freshwater microbial communities in response to fracking from Pennsylvania, USA - Allegheny Zone_MetaG_DW_15 | ecosystem: Environmental > Aquatic > Deep subsurface > Groundwater > Drilled... | reverse complement strand
CCTGGCAGAAGAGCAGGACACACGTACCGTCAGCACATGCCTGAGCCTGCATCCTGAATGGGCCGCCACCGGGTCGAACCGAACGCTCAGACCCCCGCGCGTTTAAGACGAGGTGGCGGCAGCACGCGCGCCTCGTGCGCGTCGACCACGCCCTCCATGATACCGGCCAGCTGACGCGCAATGGCACTCCACTCTGCATCAAGCACACTGGGTCGGGCATGCTGCGCAAGACCATTTAGCAAACTCCGGTCGCCGCCCACGCGCACGACAGCCTCGATGAAAGCAGCTTCATCCCCTGGCTTGGCCAGCCAGCCGTTATGACCGCTGCGGACACGCCCCGCAGCCGCAGCGTAGTCGAAGCCGATCACCGGCAGACCACTGGCCAGGGCCTCGGTCGTCACGTTCCCAAACGTTTCGGTGAGGCTTGGAAACATGAACAAGTCGGCCGAAGCATAATGCGCAGCAAGATCCTCGCCGGTCCGCATGCCAGCAAACACGAACGCCGGGTGTGCCGCCTGCAGGGCCCCTCTGGCAGGGCCATCCCCAACGAACAGCATCCTGGCGTCGGGTACGTTCTGCCGCAGCGCTTCAAAGGCGCGCACAGCCAACGCCAGATTCTTCTCTGGTGCAATCCGTCCAACCACGGTCACGACCAGCGTACGATCGTTCGCCCCCCAGGACGCACGCAGTGCCGACGAGCGGTGCACTGGCGAAAACAGACGCGTATCAACGCCGCGGGCGACCACCTCGACCCGACGGATGCCACGCTCGGTCAGATGTGCGGCAAGCTCGGCAGTCGGCACAAGGCACACCGCACCTTTGTTGTGGAAGCGGCGCAGATAGGCCTCCACCGGCTGCTTGAGCCACCCCATGCCGTAATAGCGGCTGTAACTATGAAAATTGGTATGAAATTCGGTGACGACCGGCAAGGACAGCTTGCGTGCTGCTGCCACTGCGGACCAGCCCAGCGGCCCTTCCGTCACCACCTGAACCAGATCGGGTCGCCTCAGCGTCCACATCCGCTGCAAGGCATGACGTGCTGGCAAGCCCATCTTCAGGTGACTGTAGCGGGGAATCGGCAAGCCGCGCGCGAGCACTTCCTCAAAGTCGCGCCCATTGACCGCCTGATCCGCCACACCCTGGCGGGGCCGCACCAATTGCACCCTGTGCCCTAATCCCAGCAGGCCCTCCACGATGCGCCCGGTCGTCATGGCGACGCCATTGACTTCGGGCGGATAGGTTTCGGTCACCACGGCGACGCGCAACTGGCGCGCCGAACGGGACAGATTCTGCAGGGAAAGTGGCGTCTCCATGTCTGCGCATGCTGCCCCCCACGCAAGTCAGGCCGATGACCGTGCAATGAAGGATGGATGACAGGTCAGCCTTGGCGGAGCACGCTTCCCGCCCCCTTTGCTGGCCGACCAGGCCGCTGAGCCGTATGATCGCGCTTTCCGCCCTTCCGGAGTGTTCATGGATACCGCAACGCCGAATGCTGAGGATGGCTTCGACCTCGACCCGGTCGAAGTTCGTGTACTGGGGGTATTGATCGAAAAGGCCTTCATCACGCCAGACAGCTATCCGCTGTCAATCAACGCCCTGACAGCGGGCTGCAATCAGCTGACAGCGCGCGAACCGGTCATGGCGCTTGGCGAGCGCGATGTGCAGGACGCGATCGACCGTCTCTGCGCCAGGCGACTGGTGACCAAACGTGACCAATCCGGCGCACGGGTGGCCAAATACGAGCATCAGGTCCGCCTGCGCTATTCACTCCCGCCTCCCGAACAAGCCGTACTTTCAACGCTGCTACTACGTGGTGCGCAGACACCGGGCGAAATCCGCTCACGTTGCGAACGGCTACACCGGTTCGACGACACCCAGGCCATCGAGGCCGTGCTCGAACACCTGTCCGACAAGTTCCCCCCCATGGTCGCGGCACTGCCACGTGCGCCCGGCACCAAGGAGATCCGCTACATGCACCTGATGGGTGGTCATGCGGCCCTCCAGGAGGCCATCGAGGCGCAATCCGCCGGCGCAAACGGCGGTGGCAGCCGTGGCCGGAATGCGGAACTCGAGGACGAAGTAAGGCGTCTGCGGGAGGAGCTCGAGGCTCTCAAGCTCGACTTTGCTGCCTTTCGCCGTCAATTCGAATAAACGCCTCACCACCACACCCACTCATGCTCGAGCATCCACAATTCGATCCCGTCGCCCTCGCGCTTGGCCCCGTCAGCATCCACTGGTATGGCCTGATGTACCTGCTGGCCTTCACCCTGTTCGTCGTGCTTGGCCGCATCCACGCCCGGCGCAGGCCAGAGCTGGGATGGACGCCGCAACACATTGACGACTTGCTGTTCTATGGCGTGCTCGGTGTGATCCTGGGTGGCCGCCTGGGTGAGGTCTTGTTCTTCCAGCCCGCCTACTATCTTGCTCACCCGCTCGAGATCCTAGCGGTCTGGAAGGGCGGCATGAGCTTTCACGGGGGATTCCTCGGCGTGCTGCTGGCCATGTGGCTATATGGCCGCAAGCATGGCAAGAACTTCTGGCAGATCACCGATTTCATCGCACCGCTGGTACCCACCGGGCTGGCTGCAGGGCGGATCGGCAATTTCATCAATGGCGAGCTCTGGGGCCGACCCACCACCCTGGACCTCCCCTGGGCCATGATTTATCCATGGGTGGACGCACTCCCGCGCCACCCCTCGCAGCTCTACCAGGCGGCCGGAGAAGGCTTGCTGCTATTCATCATCCTGTGGCTGTTCTCCGCCCGATCACGGCCCACCGGCGCAGTCTCCGGCGCATTTCTTGCCGGATACGGCAGCTTGAGATTTGGTGCCGAGTTCTTCCGCACGCCCGACCCTGGCATTTTTGGCACCCTGACGCTTGGCCTGTCCACCGCCCAGTGGCTTTGCATTCCAATGATCCTGTTTGGCGTATGGCTGCTCACCCGCACAAAAGCAGGGCAAATGTCATGAATCACAACCCATTTGCACCCCCCGTTCCATTCATCCGCGATATGATCTACGCAATACGGGACCTCAGCCTTTAGAGAGAGCATCATGTCTGCGACCGGTCTGGTTTCTAGAAGTCTGTCAAAGATGCGCGAGATCGTCGCCCAGGCGACCGGCAGAGCCAAGGAGCCGTCGGAAAAAGTCCTGGATCGCATCCGCCGCCAGCTTGAAGAGTGTGCAGCCGGACTGGGTGGAGAGGTGTCCACCCGTCAGCGTGCTGCCCGCCTGGCGGAGACCTATCTCAAGCTCGATGATGGCGGGCGTCAGGCAATGCTGACCATGATCGCCCATGACTTCGGCCCCGATCCCACTGCGATTGCCGCCGCTCATGCCGACTATCAGGCGGTGATCGGCACTGACGACCAATGGGATGCCGAAGCGCGCCTGCGTGCAGCCATGCGTTCTCGCCGGATCCGTATCCTGACCCAGTTCAATGCCATTCCTCAGGGGGTGAAGTTCCTGGTTGACCTGCGCGCCGACCTGCTTCGCTTCCTGCCCGAGCAACCGCTGCTGAAACCGCTCGACCGCGAACTGGAAGCGCGTCTGAGCGCATGGTTTGACGTCGGTTTCCTCGAGCTCGCCCGCATTACCTGGAACTCGCCTGCGGCCCTGCTGGAAAGACTGGTGCAGTATGAAGCCGTGCACGAGATTCAATCATGGCAGGACCTGAAGAACCGACTGGACTCCGACCGTCGCTGCTACGGCTTCTTCCACCCCCGCATGCCGCTCGAACCACTGATCTTCGTTCAGGTCGCGCTGACCGAAGAGCTCGCGGGCGATGTGCAGCAACTGCTCGATATCAACGCCCCGCTGGCTGACGCGAACAAGGCCAACACCGCCATCTTCTATTCCATCACGAACACGCAGGTCGGCTTGAGAGGCGTGTCGTTCGGCAATTTCCTGCTGAAGCGTGTAGTGGAAGACCTGCAACGCGACTTCCCCAAACTCAAGACTTTCGCGACACTGTCACCCATCCCTGGTTTGCGGCGATGGGCGGGGCAGAATCCCCAGCAACTGGCTACAGCATTCACCCAGAACGACTGGAAGCGACTTGCCGCAGCGGGTATTGACGGCCCCGATGCACCACAACTGCATGCTATTCTCGATGGCAGCGCGGAGTGGGCGCCTGACCCGGTGCTGAGCAACGCGCTACGTGAGCCGCTACAGCGCCTGGCAGCGCGCTACCTGACCGATGCGCGCCGTGACGGCAAGCCCGTTGATCCGGTTGCGCGCTTTCATCTTGGCAACGGCGCCCGGGTAGAGCGGCTGAACTGGCTGGCCGACACTTCACCCAAGGGCTTGGCCCAATCCTGGGGGCTGATGGTCAACTATCTGTACGACCCGGACCGTATCGAGTCCAATCTGGAAGCCTTTGCTCGCGAGGGCCGGGTCGACGCCTCCACGCAAGTCAAGCGTCAAGCCAGACCCTGATCCGGGAGCGTGCCTGTCGTGCGACTGCCTTTTAGCAACAGCTCGATCCGTGCGCGCCTTTTGCTTGCAAGCACGGCAGTGCAGATTGTGCTGCTCAGCCTGCTGCTGGCCAACAGCGTCCGCCTGATGAATGACGCCGCAGCGGTCAGCCTCGACACCCTGGTCAACCAGAACGCCAGCATGCTGCATGCGATGGCCACCGCCTACGGAGAGCTTGGTGCCTATGAGCAACTACAGGACACGCTCGGCGAACTCCTGAGCGACTCGAGCGAGGGACTGGTCTATGTCCGCATTGGTGACTCGGCTGGAAACATCCTCCTGCATGCAGGCGCCCCACGGCGCGAGCCGATTTCCCCACCGCCTGATACATTCACCGAAGCACGCAGCGGCTTGCTGGGAAAGCCACTGATCCACGTCCGGCGTCCTCTGTTGCTACCCCGCAACGAAATCGGCTTTCTGCAGTTCGGGGTCTCGGTATCGGTACTGGCCGCCGCTCGTCGCGCCATCATCGAACAAGGCGCATTGATTGCGCTGATCGAGATTGCGATCACCTTTGCGCTACTGTCGGGCATCGGCTATCTGCTCAGCAAGAAGCTGTCCAGACTGCTCGATGGCAGCAAGGCCATTACCGAAGGCTACCTCGACCATCGTCTTCCCGATGATGGCGAAGACGAACTTGCCCGCCTCGCGCGTCATTTCAACGTCATGGCAGCAACCTTGCAACAACGGGTCTCCGAACTGCAGCAGACCGCTGATCGGCTCAAGGCCAGTGAAGAGCGCTACGCCCTCGCGATGCACGGCGCCAATGACGGCCTATGGGACTGGGATATCGCCCACGGTGGGCGCACATACTTCTCGCCACGCTTCTGCCAGCTGATCGGCCTGCCGGACGGTCGCAGCCACACCGATGCATCACCTTTTCTCGAGCGCCTTCACCCCGATGACGCCCCGACCTACCGGGCCAAGATGATCGAGCACCTGAAGGGCATCAACCCGCAATTCATGCTCGAGCACCGGATTCGCCAAGCCGACGGCAGCTACCGCTGGATCATGACCCGTGGCATGGCGCTGCGCGACGGCAGGGGTCGAGCCATTCGCATGGCAGGTTCGATCAGTGACGTCCATCTACGCAAGCGCGCCGAACAACAGTTGATGCACGATGCGCTGCATGACGGCCTCACCAGCTTGCCCAACCGGGCACTGTTCGTCGAACACGTCCGTCTGGCACTTGGTCAGCAAAGGCGCGATGACACCTACCGATTCGCCGTGCTGGCAATCAACCTCGAACGTTTTCATCTGGTCAACGACAGTTATGGTCACGCCACCGGTGACCAACTGCTGCAGGGCGTCGCGACCTGGCTGAACCTGTCGCTACGCGAGGGGGATCTCGCCGCCCGGGTCGGGGGTGATCAATTTGCCGTCCTGCTGAACGGGGTTTCAGATATCACCGAGGCACTACGCATTGCGGAGAGCCTGGTCGAACTACCCGCATTCGACATTCCGGGAGCAGATCGCAAACTCCACCCGAAGTGCAGGATCGGGCTGGCAATGAGTGAAGCCGAACGAGTCGATGGCGAAGCCCTGCTGCGTGATGCGGACAATGCACTGCAGATCGCCCGGCAGAGTGACGCCCGCACGGTGGAGGTCTTTCATGCCTCGATGCATGCTCAAGCCTTGTCCACCCTGCAACTTGAGACCGACCTTCGCCAGGCCCTGGCGACAGGCACCCTCAGCGTCCATTACCAACCCATCATCAATCTGTCGGACCGCAGGATTGCCAGCTTCGAAGCGCTTGTCAGATGGCATCACCCAACACATGGCATGTTGTCACCCGCCCAGTTCATCCCGCTGGCAGAAGCGCTGGACATGATTCACGAGCTGGGCATGCTGGTCCTGCGCCAGGTGTGCGACGACATCGGACAATGGCTTGCGGATCACGAACAGCAGACCGGAGTCCCAGTCAGTGTCAATCTCTCGGCCCGCCAGCTGTCGCGAGCTCATCTCGCTGAAGAGCTGATCGAACTCATTACCCTGAAAGCCATTCCGAGCGATCTGATCCGCTTCGAGGTGACCGAAAGCCTTCTGGCTCGCCAGGATGGCCCCGCCATCCGCAGCCTGCAGCGTTTACGTGCGGCAGGATTCAGGGTGCTGATCGACGACTTTGGCACCGGCTACTCCGCATTGAGCTATCTGCACACCATCCCCTGCGACGTCGTCAAACTGGATGGCAGCTTCGTGTCATCGATCGCGGATGACGCGCGCCTGCGCGCCATCGTGCGCCGCAGCATCGAGTTGGCGCACGATCTTGGCATGTCTGTGGTGGCGGAGTGTATCGAAACCGAGGAACAAGCTGCTGTCCTGCGCGATATCGCCTGCGACTTCGGACAAGGCTACCTTTTTTCCCGCCCAGTCCCCACCGAACAAGCATCCCGAATGTTCCATTTGTCAGAGCGGAAAACCTCATGATCAGGCAGCTCAGCCTTCTCTCCGCGATTGTGCTCGGCTCGATGACAACCCCCGCGCTGGGCCAGCAGGCGAGCCCATGGCAACTAAGCGGGTTTGGAACCCTGGGTATGGTCGCCACCAGTCAATCCGATATCCGATTTGCCCGTATCGGGGTTGACCGCCCAGGTTCGGAAACCCCGGATTTCGGGCCCGATACGGTCCTCGGCATCCAGGCCAACATCTCACTGTCGCCCCAGACATCCGCTGTCCTGCAGCTGGTGTCGCGGGAGCGCCCAGCCAATGGCTACCTTCCCCACCCCAGCCTGGCCTTCGTCAGCTACACCCCCAGCCCGGACCTGAGCATCCGGCTGGGGCGTCTGCGTGTTCCCTTCTTCATGCACTCGGATTCACTCGACATCAATTATGCGTTACCGTGGATCCGTCCCCCGGTCGAGGTCTACGGTCTGAACCCCTTTTCCGACCTGGACGGTATCGACGTGCTCTACCGCACACGCATCGGCTCGACCGATCTCGAATTCCATCCTTATGCGGGACGTAGTGCGATTCCCATCTACAAGAATGGTCGCGGACGTCTGGATCGTCTGCTGGGCTTTAACGTATCGATCATGACCGATCGGCTGACACTCTTTGTCGGACACGCAACATCCCCCTTGACTCTGCATTGGGGCGATCCCGATTTTGATCGGCTTGTCTCCATCCTGCCACCGGAACTCAATCGTGAACTGTCAGGCGGCCGAGGCCACGCAAGCTTCAGCTCCGCAGGATTCCAATGGGACGACGGCAGCTGGCAACTGACTGGAGAGTACGCCCGTCGTGTCAATCGACGTTATGCGAACAGCGCGCACGGCTGGCACCTTACCGTGGCACACCGTGTCGATGCGCTCACCCCCTACCTTACCCTTGCCCGTCAGACCGAAGACCGGCCAATTGCACACTACGACTTCCCGACCACGCTTCCGGGGCAACTGCAGCGTCATGCTTTTGAGCAGTTCCTGATTTCACGTAACGTGGCTCAACGCAGCATCACCGTTGGTATCCGCTGGGACATACAGCGAAACATCGCGATCAAGACCGAGTACACCCACACCAAGACCTTGCACGACAGTTGGGGGAGTTACTTCCCACGTGGAGACGTCCTCGCCAACGCACCCATCGATCGCTCAATCAACATGCTCGGACTGTCAGTCGATGTTACCTTCTGACCTGGACGATCATCACGGCGGGCGAAGGTACCTGGGTCTTGGTGGCGTGGCGTCCGAGACGCCGACTCACCCCGGATCCAGGCGGCAGGCTCTCATGCTTGCACTGGGGCTGTTTCTCTCGATCCATGCGAGTAACGCCCTGCCCTCACAGGACGTGGCAATACACATCGTCACGGCAGAGCAAGGACATTTGCGCCAATTGCAGCGCGACGAGGCCGAATTGCTGTTCCTCGGCCGCCGGACAACTGCGGCGGACGGCACACCGGTCATTCTGATCGACCTGCCAGCGGGCCCGATACGCGATCGTTTCTACCTGTTGCTGACCGGGAAGAATCCTCAACAGACACGGGCCTACTGGTCACGCCAAGTCTTCACAGGGCGAGCCCGCCCGCCGCTTGAAGCCCACAGCATCGAGCAAGCCATCGAGTGGCTGCTGCAGACGCCGGGGACAGTCGCTTATCTACCTGCATCCAACGGCGATGCACGCTTGCGCGTGCTGATGCGACTGCAATAGATCCGGCCCTTCGGGCGCAAATCGAGGACAAGCCACATTGCATCAAAGAAGGAGTTGACCATCGTGCCCCTCAGTGATCTAATGCAAATCATTCTTATTATTGTGTGTTTCTGAGATATGGAAACGAATCACACTGGAAGCACGCTGCCAGAGCAGGAAATGGCACAACAGTTGCATGAGGCTTCTCGGCCTACTCGAAGCACGACATCGATCTCCAGCGAGCAACTGCTCGCCGGCCAGAAAAGCGTCACCATTGATCACGAAGGCATCAGTTACGTTCTGCGCTCCACCCGCGCGGGCAAATTGATCCTGACCAAGTAAACCGCAACGTTCCTGACGAGGCGACACCATGTATGTATGCGTCTGCAAGGCAGTGACTGAAAAGCACATTGACGAGGCCGTGCGCAAGGGGCTTTCCACCCTGCGCCACCTCCGGGACGAACTTGGCGTAACCAGCGAATGCGGACGCTGCGCCAACTGCGCGCGCGACTGCCTTCGCGCCGCACTGGTCACGCCGACGGCCACCCGGTCTGACGGCCCCCTGCTTCAAGCCGCCTGAAGCACGAGCATGCGGTTCGAGCCTCCAGTCCAGGACACCCGCTCAAACCCACCCAAGGGCCTCGTGGAGCGCACCCTGTTTCAGGCAACCCGGCTCATACTCTACGTCACGGTTGCCGCCTGCCTGATGTACCTCGCGCTGACGCCTCCTGGCGTCAGCTCCTGATGTCGTATACTCAGCCTCACGTTGTCGTCCCTCATGCAATCTGCTGCTCACGCCTTGTCTCTACACGACCCGTTTCCCGAACCGCGTACGGTGGCGCCGATCAGCAATCGCACAGCCCCCGCAGCCGATACGGCCCGCACACCGCGCAGACGCGGAGAGCGCCAAGCACTTGCCGTGCTGGTGCTTTCCCTCCATGCATTCGGGCTCTACGCGCTGACCAGCCAGTTTTCCCCGCCGGTGTCTCCACCAGAGATTCAACCAATCTCGATCAGCTTCATTCCTCTGGCGGCGCCACCTGCACCCGTCGTCGAGCCACCCGCACCGCCACCGCCCGAGCCGGTCAAGCGGGCTGAGCCACCCAAACCGGTAAAGCCGGCACCCCGTCCACCCAAACCGCTTGCCCCGGTCAAGCCGCCCCCGGAGCCTGTCATCTCGGAGTCGGCAACCGCGCTGAGCAGCGATGTACCGGTCGCCCCGCCAGCGGAAGCCACGCCCGCGCCAACCACCCCCCTGCCAGCACCTGCAGCCGAATCCATCGCGCCCGCAGCGCCAGCACCCGTCACCGCTGCACGCTTCGACGCCGACTACCTCAACAACCCTGCGCCAGCCTATCCTCCTTTATCCAGGCGCATGCGGGAAGAAGGCAAGGTCATGCTGCGCGTCACCGTCACGCCCGATGGCCTTCCGGGTCGGATCGAGATCGCACGAAGCTCCGGCTCCGAGCGGCTGGATCAAGCCGCAACAAACGCCGTTCGCCAATGGCGTTTTGTCGCAGCACGCCAGGGTGAGCGCGCCATCGAGGCCTCAGTGCTGGTACCCATCATATTCAAACTCGAAGGAAACTGACCATGGAATCACAAGCCTTCGGCCTCGCCCATCTATGGGGACAGTCCGATTTCGTCATCCGTGCTGTAGCCGCCATCCTGTTGCTGATGTCGGTAACCAGTTGGTACCTGATCCTGGTGCGTGGACTGCGTCAACTCCGGGCACGCCGCAGCGAGGATGCGCTGGACGCCTTCTGGGCGGCGCCTTCACTTACCGCCGGCATCCAGCGACTGTCCGCGCAAGCACCTGACTCTCCCTTCGAGGCCTTGGCAAAGCAAGGCTCGGCGGCGGCGGACCATCTACGTCAGCACCACAACCGCGACACCCTCGGCGGCACACTCGACAGCGAAGAGTTCATCACCCGGGCATTGCGCAAGTCGATCTCGATCTCCACGTCACAACTGGAGTCCGGGCTCACCATGCTCGCATCGATCGGCTCGACAGCGCCCTTCGTCGGACTGTTCGGTACGGTCTGGGGCATTTACCACGCCCTGGTCAACATCTCCGCATCCGGCCTGGCCACGCTCGACAAGGTTGCAGGCCCGGTCGGCGAGGCGTTGATCATGACTGCATTCGGCCTGTTTGTCGCCATCCCCGCAGTGCTCGCATACAACGCTTTTACCCGTGCCAACCGGGTTGAACTCGCGGAGCTCGACGCCTTCGCACATGATCTCCATGCCTGGTTTGCGACCGGCGCCCGCATTGCACCGGTCGACACCCCACGCAGCGCGGCGGCCACCCCAGCCCGTGCGACCACGGCGGAGGCGGTGTAATGGCCTTCGGTGGCTTCAATCAGGGCAGCGAGCGCCAACCGACCAGCGACATCAACATGGTGCCGCTGATCGACGTCATGCTGGTGCTGTTGATCGTATTCATGATCACCGCGCCGCTGCTGACCCATTCGGTCAAGATCGACCTTCCCAAGGCGGCCAGCCAACCGAACGAGGAGAAGCCCGAGACCATCACACTGGCAATGGACGGCGAAGGCCAGCTGTTCTGGAACAACGCGCCGCTCGCTGCAGAGGTCTTGAAGGAAAAGCTGGCTGGCGCTGCCGCACAGCAACCGCAACCGGAGTTGCACCTGCGTGCGGACCAGAACACGCGCTATCAGAAGATCGCCGAGGTCATGTCGGCCGCGCGCGAGGCGGGTATCGAGAAGATGGGGTTCATTACGGTCCCGAACGAGTAACACGTGCTATTCGGCACCACAGCGGGCTGCAGCGGGAATGCTGTAGCCCCTTTTTACGTTCAGCTCGACGGCTTGCGTACGCGGATGATCACATCCACCTGATCGAGCACCAGATTACCCGGCAACTTCGGCATGCCCACAACCTGCAGTTCGTCTGCAGATACGTCGGACAACTCGCCCGTATCGACGTCATACAGGTGGTAATGAGGGTCGGTGTTCGAGTCATACACCACCCGCTCGGGATCGACGATCAGTTCCTTGACCAAGTTCTTCTCACGAAACAGGCGCAAGGTGTTGTAGACCGTGGCACGGGAAACCTCGGGCGACCGCTCACGCACCATGGAAAGCACCTGGTCGGCCGAGAGATGCACCGGCTGTGTCAGCAACACCCGAGCAATTTCAAGGCGCTGCAGCGTCACCGGCACTCCGGCGGTGCGCAGGCGATCGGCTGCAATACGGGAGGAGAGTGTGTCCATCTGTCGAGGAAGCGGTATTGATCCTGGTCATGTTCCATGCAGGTCTACAGGAACGTTTCCCTGAAATCACTGCATTTGTGACGAGCATACGACGCCCACCCCCGACCACGCAAATCGGCTCCTGACGCAATTCTGCCAATGGCATCACGCACCAGGAGCCGACATATCGACGGCATAGCCGTCTGATTGCTGAAGCCCCGCATTGCGGGGCCTTCCAGCCTGCAGTCTTACTTCGCGAAGGGTTGCGGCGGCGGGGTGTCGTTGGACGACGGCGGCAACAGCGGCATGATGAAGGACGGCTGATCACCGGTCAGCGTCTTCAGGAAGGCCACGATGTCACCGATTTCCTGTTTGGAGTAGGTCCGCCCCAGCTGCAGGCGCCCCATGATCTCGACAGCCTCTTCCAGCGTCTGTGCCGCACCGTCGTGGAAGTACGGATAGGTCAGTTCCACATTGCGCAGGGTCGGCACCTTGAAGTTGAAGCGATCCTCATCCTTGCCAGTCACCGCGGAGCGCCCCTCGGCAGTGCTGGTCGTCTTGTACGGCTCCACGACACCCATTTTCTGGAACGACGTGCCACCCACTGCCGGGCCGTTGTGACAGGCAACACACCCACTTTCCTTGAACAGTTTGTAGCCGGCCAGCTCACGCGCATTAAGCGCCTTGTCGTCGCCCTGCAGCCACTTGTCGAAAGCCGAGTTCGGCGTCACCAGGGTTTCCTCGAACGCGGCAATCGCACTGGTCACCTTATCGATATCGATACGGCTGGACCCAAACACCGACTTGAATTCAGCGACGTACCCGGGAATCGACTGCAGCACATCGATCGCCAGGTCATGAGTGAAGGCCATCTCGCCCGGATTGGCGATCGGACCACCGGCCTGCTCCTTCAGGGTGGCAGCACGCCCATCCCAGAATTGGGCAACCGCCAGGCTCGAGTTCAACACCGTTGGCGAGTTGATCGGACCTTCCTGCCAGTTGTGACCGATCGAGGTCTTCAGATTGTCCGATCCGCCCATGGACAGGTTGTGACACGAGTTGCAGGAGATGAAGCCCGAACGCGACAGGCGCGGATCGAAGAACAGCTTCTTGCCCAACTCAACCTTGCCGGGGTTCGTGACCTTGGCCGGCTGCAATGGCTGGATCGGCTCATCCCGCACCGTTGCCGCCCACGCCGTCCCGGCTACTGCCAGCGCCACGGTGATACCGATTAGCTTGACTCTCATGCTGTGCTCCTTGCTCTGCAAAATGATCTGTCCAGGCGGCCCGCATTTCGATACGAATTTGGACCACGTCTAAATCTGAGACCCGATTAAATGCCCAAGTCACCGGCGAATTCTTGATCTGGATCATGAAAGCAACGAATACCGCACCAACCGCCCAAGCCATCGCAGCCCGCTCACGGAGCGTCGATCTGCACGGTAAATCGGCGCGGGACCAAGACAACAGCCTTGACATATTAACGAGAATAGTTAGCATTAACGAACTCATCACCATCAAGACTTCGTCATGACTGCCCTCCAACGCGCTTTTCGTTGTGGCATCGCGCTGACTTTTGCGCTTGCCCTGAGCCCCACAACCCATGCCGACACCTCACCACGCGCGGTCCTGGAGCATTACGCCAGCTTGGTCGAAGCAAACTACGACGACACCCTGGCAGGTATCCGCGAGTTGCAGGACGCCGTGCGAAGCTTCGTGGCCGCCCCCTCGGAGGCCGGTCTGCAAAAGGCCCGCGCGGCCTGGCTGGAAGGCCGCGAATGGTACGGCCAGACAGAGGCATTTCGTTTTTATGGCGGGCCGATCGACGGCGAGGACGGCCCCGAAGGCCTGATCAACGCCTGGCCGCTGGACGAGGCCTATATCGACTATGTCGAAGGTGACGCCAACGCCGGCATCATCAACAACCGCAAGGAAGACATCTCCCCAGACCGACTGAACGAGCTCAACGAGCGCGGCGGCGAAGAGAACGTCGCCACCGGATGGCATGCGATCGAATTCCTGCTGTGGGGTCAGGACCGCTCCGAAACCGGTCCGGGCAATCGTCCCTACACCGACTACCTCGATGGAAAGGCGGCCAATGCCGACCGTCGTCGCCTGTACCTGATCACCGTCACCGACATGCTGGCGGCTGAACTCGAAGGTGTCGCCAAGGCGTGGCGCAACGGCGCCGACAACTACCGCGCGTCCTTTGTTGCCAGCGGCACCGAAGGCATCCAGCGCATGCTTACCGGTCTGGGTACGCTGTCCCGGGGCGAGCTGGCGGGCGAACGCATGGAAGTGGCGATGGACACCCAGGACCAGGAAGACGAACACTCCTGCTTCTCCGACAACACTCACCGCGACATCGTCGCCAACGCCAAGGGCATCCAGAACGTCTGGGAAGGTCGTTACCGCACTCGTGCCGGCCGCATCATCGAAGGCCCGAGCCTGAAGGACCTGGTTGCCGCGCAGGACGCATCGGTCGCGCGTACTGTCAGCCAGGACATCGCCAACAGCGTTGCATTGGCCGAACGCATCCAGGCACCTTTCGACCGAGAGATCATCGGCGACGACAACAGCCCGGGGCGCAAGCGCGTTCAAGCCGTCATCGACGCACTCAAGAAGCAGACCGACGCTTTGGTGGAGGCCGCCCGGGCACTGGGTATCACCCGCCTCAACACCAGCGTCTGATCACCCAACCCTTCACGCTACCCAGCCAGCGCGGACCGTCCTCAGCCGCGCCCGCCAGGAAAATCGATGCTCCTACACTCCGCACGCCACGCCTGGGCCGGCAAGCCCGTGCGCAACGCAGCCTGTGCCCTGCTCACCGCCTTGCTCACCTTCCCTGCGCTGGCAGATCACCGGCTGCCCGGCGGGCATGTCGGCAGCATCGACGACCATGGGAAGAACGCCTTCTCGCTACCTGCACCAGGCCTGAACGACGAACAGAAAACGACCTTCGTCATTGGCAACTCTTTTTTCAAGAAAGCCTGGGTGGCGGCGCCGGCGTCCACGACCGCACGCGACGGACTGGGGCCACACTTCATCGCGCGCTCCTGTGGTGCGTGTCATCTGCTGGACGGGCGGGGCGCACCGCCCCCGGCACCACAGGGCATCTCGACCGAACAGCCGATGGCCTTGCTGATAAGGCTCTCCATTCCAGGCCGCGCTGCAGACGGCGGGCCCCTGCCGGAACCAAGTTACGGTGGCCAGTTCAACAACGATGCCATTCCCGGGGTCAAGCCTGAGGGCAAGGTCCTCATCCACTACGACGAGTTGCCCGGCCAGTATGCGGATGGCGAAGCCTACTCGCTACGCAAGCCACGCTACACCCTGACCGACCTTGGCTACGGTGACCTGCATCCCAAGGTACAGCTGTCACCGAGAGTTGCCCCCCATATGGTTGGCCTCGGTCTGCTCGAGGCCATTCCCGAAGCCACCGTATTGGCCCATGCCGAACGCCAGAAACGCGAGGGCAAGGGCATCGCCGGTCAGCCCAACCGGGTCTGGGATGCTTATGCGAACCGTCACATCCTCGGCCGCTTCGGCTGGAAGGCCAATGTCGGCAGCATCGCACACCAGACCGGGGGTGCCTTCCATGGCGACATCGGCATCACCTCACGGCACTTTCCGGAACAGGACTGCATGCCATCGCAACAAGACTGTCTGGCAGCGATCGAAGGTGGCAAGCCGGAGATTGATGACCGTCGCCTCAGTCAGGTCATTTTCTACTCACAGACCCTTGCCGTTCCGACCCGGCGCGAACCGGACCACCCCGAAGTCAAGCGCGGGGAAGTGCTGTTTCACGCCGGCCAATGTGCAAGCTGCCACGTACCGTCACATGTCACCGGCCCTCACCCCGACATTCCCCAGTACGCCGCTCAAACGATCTGGCCCTACACCGACCTGTTGCTGCACGACATGGGCGAAGGCCTGGCCGATCATCGCCCCGACTTCGAAGCCAGTGGCCGTCAATGGCGTACCCCGCCACTGTGGGGTCTCGGCCTGATCAAGACGGTCAACGGGCACACTACACTGCTGCACGACGGCCGCGCACGCGACTTTGCCGAGGCCATCCTGTGGCATGACGGCGAAGCGGCCTTCAGCCAGACTTACTTCCGCACGCTATCCAAAACCGACCGTGCGGCGCTGATCCGCTTTCTGGAGTCCCTATGAAGCGCCCCGCGAGCCGGCTGACGCATTACCTGATCACTGCCGCGGCACTGATCGCGACCACGCAATTCAGCCATGCCCAAACCGTAGCCCCACCCATACCGGACACCACCTTTGCACTCGGCTGGACGGAACAGGCCTATCTTGATCGCCATCAACACCTGCGCGCGGCCAGTGCGCAGATGCTTGGTGCCCTGCACGCCCTGTGCAGGCGTCCTGATGCACCTGGCCTGCAACAGGCGCAAAGGCACTGGACGCAGGCCTACCTGGCCTGGCGCACTGTCGATGGCGCAGGTGCTGCCCCCACTGTCATCGCCCGTACCGGTCGCATGATCGACTTCCGCCCCGCCCGGATCCGCGACGTCGATCAGCGCATTGCCCGGTCGGAAGGCCCGGACCCGAACAACGTCGCCGTGCGTGGCTTCGGCACGCTCGAATACCTTTTATTCGGGGACGGCCAGGCCAGCACCCTGCCACGCCTGCAGCAAGGTGCAGCGTGTGCATACGCCGTCGCGACCGCCCGTCTGATCCAAGCTGACCTTGACGCACTCGATGTCGGCTGGCAACAGCAACTCGAGCGACTCGGCGGCGATACCGACCTGCCACGGCGCAATCTGCTGGCCGAGAATATCGGCCTGATGCTGTCAGGCCTGGATGGTGCGCTGGCCCGCCTGCCCAAGGTCAAGGAAGCACGCCTCGAGGCCTGGCCCGACTGGCGCTCCGGCCTCACACGCGCAGCCATCCATTCACAGCTGGCCGGCTTTGCCGACGCGTGGTCGGGCAACCTGGACGGTCGCAAACGTCACCCCCACAGCCTGGCGGCCCTCATGCTTGAGCAAGGTCATGAAGACTCGGTCCGTCAGGTGGATCAGGCCTTGTCTTCAGCCCTGTCAGCGGCTGACAGGCTGCCCGCGGCGATCACCACCAACGAAGCCGATGCCGCTCGCCAGGCCTTCATCGCATCCGTTCAAGCACTGAAGACCCGCGTGGAAACCCAGGTTGCCGGTCAGCTTGGCATCCTGCTCGGCTTCAACGACAACGACGGCGACTGAGCAGGTGAGGATCAATCGTCGCAAGCAGGTCATCCCAGGAGGTGATCAACGTGACCGACAACACATGCCAATGAATGGGTGGACAGCGCACCACGGAGCGGTGCGATAGCCCACTCGCCCAATCGATCCATTCACGAGTGCTAACCCAGCATGCTGAGACGCGACTTCCTAGGCGTCATTGCCTGTGCCAGCCTGGCATCCAGCCGACTGAGCGCGGCCCCCACGTCGCCGCCCCCTGTCCTGCTGGCCGCAGCGGCCGACGCCCAGGGGCCACTATTTACCGCGATGAACGGCACCTTGCTGCGCACACCGACCCGTGGGCATGGCATGTTGCCCCTGCCTGGCAACCGCGAGCTGATCCTGATGGCTCGCCGCCCCGGCTACTGGATGTGGCGCATCGACTGGTCCAACGGTCAGTGCCTTGCCACGACCGAAGCCGCACCTGATCGCCACTTCTTCGGCCATGCCGTGCTGGCACCGGATGGCCGCACGATACTGACCACCGAGAACGACCTGTCAACCGGTCGTGGCCTGATCGGCCTGTACGATAGCCAGACCCTGCAACGTTTAAGCGAATGGTCCAGCCACGGCATCGGCCCCCACGAACTGTTGTGGCTTATCCCCGGCAAGGTGCTGGCGGTCGCCAACGGCGGCATCCTGACCCTGCCCGAGACCGGCCGCCTGAAGCTCAACCTCGATCGCATGGAACCCTCCATCGTCTTGCTTGAGATGCCTTCCGGCAGACTGCTGGCAGAACACGTTCTGCCGGATCGCACGCTGTCCTTGCGCCATCTCGCACGCAGCGCAGACGGCAGCCTGGGTATCGCCATCCAGGCAGAATCCCCGGACGGCACACCGGTCACTGACGCACCACTGCTCGCCATCCTGCGTGAGAACCGCCTGACCCTGGCTGACGCGCCCGCCGGCCTGGGCGGATACGGCGCCAGTATCGCTGCCCTCGGCGACGATTTCTTTGTCACCGCGCTACAAGGCGATACAGTCGTGCAATGGTCCAGCGACGGACGGCTGG
>Ga0075012_10002493_pt1 | contig 18069 bp, 19 predicted proteins | sample All_14_2_FD_71474 | JGI IMG/M metagenome (GOLD analysis project Ga0075012, IMG submission 71474) | Freshwater microbial communities in response to fracking from Pennsylvania, USA - Allegheny Zone_MetaG_DW_15 | ecosystem: Environmental > Aquatic > Deep subsurface > Groundwater > Drilled... | reverse complement strand
ATCGGCACGCAAATAAGATTCGCGTGAAGGAGCGGGACCGAGCAAATAAGCTTCATCGGCATAACGCACGTGAAGAGCATTGCGATCCGCTTCGGAAAAGACGGCAACCGTTTCAAGCCCTAACTCTCGGCAGGCGCGCAAGATACGGACAGCGATCTCACCGCGGTTTGCAACCAATACTTTTTTGAACATGACTCTCTCCTCGCCTTCTTACAACGGAATGTTGCCGTGTTTCTTGGCAGGGTTCGAATCGCGTTTGTTGCTCAGCATGGCAAGCGCGTTGATCAGGCGCGGACGGGTTTCCTTCGGTTCGATGACATCATCGATATACCCGCGGGAAGCCGCCACGTAGGGATTTGCGAATTTCTCTTTGTATTCGGCAACCAATTCCGCCTTACGTTTGACGGGGTCATCTGCCTTTTCCAATTCTTTGCGGAAGATGATGTTAACTGCGCCGTCCGGTCCCATCACGGCGATCTCTGCGGTGGGCCAGGCAAGGTTGAGGTCACTGCGGATGTGCTTGGAAGACATCACGCAATATGCGCCGCCGTAAGCCTTGCGGGTAATGACCGTTAATTTTGGAACAGTCGCTTCACAGTAGGCATAAAGGAGTTTCGCACCAGAGCGAATGATGCCATGATGTTCCTGGAATGTTCCGGGCAGGAAGCCGGGGACATCTTCGAAGGTGATGATCGGGATGTTGAACGCATCGCAGAAGCGGACGAAACGCGCACCTTTTTCACTGGCGTCAATATCAAGCACACCAGCGAGTACGGCAGGTTGATTGGCGACTATACCAACGGATTGTCCACCAAGGCGGGCAAACCCGACCACGATATTACCGGCATAGTTTTCGTGGATTTCAAAGAAGTTACCGTCGTCCACGATATGGCGAATCACTTCCTTGATGTCATACGGTTTATTTGCATCATCAGGGACAAGGTTATTGAGCGCCTCTTCCATACGGAGCGGATCATCTGAGGTTGGCGCAACAGGCGTATCTTCCATGTTATTTTGCGGAAGATAACTGAGCAATTTACGGATGAGATACAGCGTATCAGCTTCGCTATCGGCTGCCACATGGCACACGCCAGATTTTTCAGAGTGAACGCTTGCACCGCCTAATTCTTCTTGAGACACTTCTTCATGCGTCACGGCTTTGACTACATCGGTCCGGTGACGAACATGTAGGAGGTGTTGCGGGTCATGAAGATGAAGTCGGTGAGGGCGGGGGAGTAGACTGCGCCACCAGCACAGGGTCCCATAATGGCGGAGATCTGCGGAATGACGCCGGAAGCCATGGTGTTGCGCAAGAAAATGTCAGCGTAACCACCCAAAGCAACCACACCTTCTTGAATGCGCGCGCCACCAGAGTCGTTCAAACCAATAACGGGTGCGCCATTCTTCATCGCCATGTCCATGATCTTGCAGATCTTTTCGGCATGTACTTCGCCAAGACTGCCGCCAAAGACGGTGAAGTCTTGCGAATATACATAAACAAGGCGACCATCAATAGTTCCCCAGCCAGTGACGACGGAGTCGCTCATGAACTTTTGCTCATCTAGTCCGAAGTCAGTTGTGCGATGGACGACAAACGGGTCCACTTCGCGGAAGGAGCCGCGATCCAATAAAAGGTCGAGGCGTTCGCGAGCGGTCAAACGTCCCTTTTTGTGTTGGGCGTCGATGCGTGCCTGTCCGCCGCCAAGACGGGATTGTGCTTTCAGGTCATTCAATTGCTGGATTTTCGGTGTTTCGTTCATATGCCTCTCTCGACAAAGATTTCGATGCAAAATAGATAACGAACAAGCATGCAAGATTTATGATGACAGCGAACGGAATGTTCGGGCGTGGATCTTGCCAGATGAGCCGCTCGCTCCAATACCAGACGGTGTATCCTGCCGCTGCCCCAAGGAGCAGATTCTTGCTAAAGTCTTTTTTCTGCCAGATGCCTATGAGTATGGTTATTCCAATCATAAGCCAAAATGTACTTGCAAAAGCACTCAGAGTTGGCGGCATCCGTACAGAAAATTCTGTCAGAACTTCCTGCCAGGCGATGGAGGTCCACGCTCGCAGGGCGTTCCAGGACGCTAGAATTAACACCAGCCAGATGCTTAGGGTTACTGAAAAAGGTCGCTTCATAGACTAGTATTTTGGTTCTTCAAGCAGATAAAGCAGGTCTTTCCCGCCATAGCTGCTGTATCTTTCAAGGTAGGGAGCAAACTGACCATAGTAGGGAGGCAAGGCCAGCAAACGCGGATTGGCGAATATGACCGTCATGCCTCGCTCGCGCAAATACATGGGGGCTTCACCATCTTTCAAGACCTGGAAGTACTCATAACTATTGATGAGCCCATCCATATTGACGATAGTTCGGTCCTTGATGAAATAACCGACGTTCCCGCCGCCTGTCATGCCGATAATCGCGCCGGAGGGAGTGGTTTCTTCTAAATACCCAACCACTTCCATGAGCGGACGGTTTGGGTCGTATTGTCCTTGCGGCATGGTGTAATCGACACCTCGCCAAAATCTGTTGACATATCTTGAACCGTACAAAAGAGCGGCAACTATCAAGATCAGGTTGATGTATTGAACTCGTCTCAAGGGTTTCAAAATAAGATCGAGAAAGAAGCCGCAAGCCAAAGTGAGCAGAATCATTTGGCTGATCCAATACCACTCTTTTGCACCGCCATAGGATGTGGCAGTGTACGATAGGACATGAATAGCACTTGCGGCTGTTAATGGGATAAACCCAAGATTTATAAGTACCTGTGTTGAACGACGTTTATTCAGGAAAACAAGCAATAACCAGATCAAAATGAAGCTGGCAAGTACAGTAAAGAAACGCTCTCCTTCCATATCAGAACCAGGGAGAAGGGTCGTTCGGAGGTTGTCAGTAACCTGCCAGACCGACTCTGTGAATGGAAGTGCTGCCTGATAAGCATCTGTCCCAAGCCCAAAGTACGAGTCCCAACTTCCGGCGGGACGTTCGTAGGCAGTTGCACCCATGCTGCCCCACCATCGCTTGATCTGTCCGCTGACGGGGCTGGAGGTGCCAAAGGTGAAGTGGCTGAATAGCATGTATGCCAGTAAGAGTCCGCCCACGATGCCGTAGAAGGTTGCGCCTTCACTCAGCCATGTTTTCCAATTGGACTTCAATTGCACGAGCGGAGTCTCGGTTTGGACCTTGCTTGGGTTGGCGAACCAGTAAGCGGCTAGGCGTGAAGCGGCAATGAGAATCAGGCTGATACCAAAGTCAAGCGCGAATGCCGAGCGGGGGAAGTTACGTCCCAATCCGAATTGAACAAAAAGAATATAGATCCCGGCAGTGAGAATGGAACTAATGCCAATAGCAAATAATATTTGGCGCAGCAATTTCCAATCGGACATTGTGCGCGGATGTTGATAACCGCCAAAGAAATACAATGCAATGACCTTAAGTACGATGGCAATAAGTGTCGCTTCGATGGCGGATGATGCGTAGATCGTGTTGTATTCTTCGAAGTTGGTGCGCAGGAGAACAGAGCTTGTCATGGAGACGAAAAAGATGGCGATATCCAGCGGTAGGAAAAAGCGGATCGCCTCTTTTCGGAAGATGATCCAAACACCAATGATGACAGCGAAGAAGACCAAGTCGAGCCGGCTGAACATGGCTAACGCCGCCAGTAACCCGAAGCCTGCAATGTGTTTCAGCGTAACTTGATTATTTCTCCATTGTTTTTCGAACTTGGAGAGGATGTAGATCATCAATACGACAGAGAATACTGCTATGGGTGTTTCAAGCCCCATCTTGTAAACGGTTGAATGAATATATTCGTCAAAAGACCAAAATACAGTGGCAAGGATGGCAACAGCATGTGAAAGATGATTTTTGATAAGGCGATAAAGCATTACCGATGTTGCCGCATGAATCATGGCAATGACCATCAATAAGACCCGCAACGGTAATATCAGATCGTATTTTGCCAACGCAAAAATGGGAATACAGATCAACATCCATAAAGGATGATAACCATTTGTGACATTGATGCCGTCAAACGTACTGCCATTGCCTTCAACGATGTTTTGAGCAACCTTGAAATAATAATAAGCATCGTCTCTTACAAACCAACTGTTGGGAAAAGCATATGGATCTGCCTGGGCTGCTTTGAAGTGCAGACCAAGCATAATAAGTACCAGCAAAATTTCAAAAAACGGAATTCGTGTTGATAAATTCTTCATCAGGAGATTTCGAGTGTGATCTTTCCAAAATTTTCTCCGCGCTCAAGGCGATCTTGCGCTGCGGATGCTTCTTTCAGTGTGAACGTTTTATCGAGAATGGGTTTCAGTTTTCCAGCAAAGACAAGATCCATCACTTCGCGGAATTCTGCAATGGTGCTCATTGTGGAACCAAGGATCGAAAGATGTTTGGCGAATATAAAACGATTATCGATCTCGAATTTAGGCGCGCCGCTATTGCCAACGGTTAACAATCGACCACCTTTTCCGAGCGCGCGCAAACTCAGTGGAAAAGTTGTGCCAACATTATCCACCACCACATTCACGCCTTGCTTATTCGTCGCAATAAAAACCGCTTTAGACCAATCTTCTTCCTTCGAGCGGTCGATCAAAATATCTGCACCAATGGCTTCGGCTTGTTGAAGTTTTTCGGCATTGGAGCCGATGACAATAACTTTTGCGCCAAGATATTTTGCTATCTGAATGGATGCGGAGTTCACGCCTCCACCCGCGCCGACAATTGCCACGGTTTCTCCAGCCTTCACTCCGCCGCGAGTGACCATTGAATGCCATGCGGTTTGATATACCAATGCCGCTGCCGTGGCTTGATGCAAATCGAATCCATCAGGGACAATATGTAATTGTCGTGCAGGCACACAAATATATTCGCAATACGTCCCGCGGATGGTTTCGCCAAGCAAGTGCCAGCTCTTGCAAAGATTGTCCTTACCGGTTTTGCAGGCATCACACTCACCACACCCTAGATTGGCATTGATGACGACCCTGTCGCCAGCTTTGAAAGATGAAACACCTTCTCCAACTTCGGCAACCTCACCAGCACCGTCCGCGCCGGGGATGTGAGGCATTTCCAGTTTCAAGCCGGGCCAGCCATTACGGACAAAAACATCCACACGGTTAAGAGCCGCGGCTTTCAACCGAACGAGCACTTCGCCAGGTTTGGGCTGCGGGGTGGGGAAGTCGGCATATTCAAGGACTTCTGCTCCTCCGTGTTTATGAAAGAGAATGGCTTTCATCAGTTGAAAATATCCTGTACTTGCTCTGTATCAAAGAAAGCAGGGATAGCGCGAGTCTTCGCAGCTATCCCCGAATCAGAGGTCATTGCAAGTTCATGTAGTGTTATTTAGAGCCTAATTCAAGTCTTGAAATAACCAAGCGTTGAATTTCGCTGGTGCCTTCGTAAATTTCAGTGATCTTCGCATCGCGGAAGTAACGTTCCACGGGCAGTTCCTTGCTGTAGCCCATGCCGCCGTGAATTTGCACGGCTTGATGTGTAACGAACATGGCAGTTTCAGAAGCAAAAAGTTTCGCCATTGAAGCTTCGAGAGAGTACCGTCCATCGCCGGTTTTTGATTTTTCTTTTGCTATGGCGGCATTGTAGATCAACAAGCGGGATGCTTCGATGCGGGTTTTCATATCCGCAAGTTTGAAGCCTGTCCCTTGGAATTGACCAATAGGTTGACCAAACGCCTCACGCTGACCCGCATACTGGCGTGCCGCTTCGTAGGCTGCTTCGGCAATTCCAAGCGCTTGTGTGGCGATCCCGATGCGACCTGCATCTAACACGGTCATGGCGATCTTGAAGCCTTCGCCTTCCGCCCCAAGCCGATTCTCGACCGGCACGCGGCAATCTTCAAAGATCAACTCACTCGTCGCCGATGCACGGATGCCAAGTTTCGGTTCCTTTTTGCCGCGAGTCAGACCGGGCGCCTTGCCGTCCACGAGGAACGCTGTCACGCCTTTCTGCTTTTTCTCAGGGTCGGTCATCATGAATACCACGAAGTAATCTGCCACAGGTCCGCTGGTGACCCAGGATTTTCTTCCATTCAAAATGTAGAAGTCACCATCGCGGGTGGCGCGGCTGCGCATCGTCCCAGCATCTGAGCCGCTTTGGGGTTCGGTCAGAGAGTAAGCGCCAATGGCTTTTCCAGAGGCAATGGGAGTGATGAACTTCTTTTTCTGGTCTTCTGTTCCAAATTTCAAAATGCCGTGGCAGTACAACGAGTTATTAACCGACATGATCACGCCATGAGAAGCATCCACTTTGCAGATTTCTTCAAGGGCGAGCACGTAAGCCAAGGTATCCATTCCGGCACCCCCATACTGCTCGGGCATTTCAATACCCATAAAACCCAATTCCCCCATCTTTTTGATGGTGGCATGTGGGAAGTCTCCGCTTTCATCGAACTCGGCGGCGACAGGGGCGATCTCTTTTTGAGCGAAGTCGCGGGCGGCATCGCGGAGCATTTTATGTTCGTCAGTGAGCGGAAAAATGGGCAGATCGGTCATGTAGTTTCTCCATTTGGGATTTCTCGGATTATACCCTTTGTATTATTCGGAAATACGAGATTGACGGCTCATCTTGCTCTTAACTATAATAGAGGTAATGCGACACCAATGCTCAGAGGGGTGTCGTTTTATTTCTTTTTCCATCTCACCAGGAGGTATCCGTACAAATATTTCACCCGTTTCTGAATCAGTACTGCGACCGATATTTCTATTACTCAAAGGAGAGTGAGAGCATGAAATCGAAGTGGTTCGTATTATTTAGTGTACTGGTCCTTGCCAGCATTGTGGCTTCTGCTTGTGCAGGCGCTACTGGCGGTCAGGAAGCAAGTGGTGGACCGTTAAAGTCTATTGGCGAAGGTGAAGGTGCGTTGTCCATTGTATCTTGGGCGGGTTACATTGAACGCGGTGAAACCGACCCGAATTTCGACTGGGTTACTCAATTTGAAGCCGAAACCGGTTGTATCGTGACCAACAAGACAGCCGCTACATCCGACGAAATGGTCGCGTTGATGAACGAAGGTGGTTTCGACCTCGTCACCGCTTCTGGTGATGCCTCCAACCGCCTGATCTCCGGCGGACGCGTCCAAGAGATCAACATTGATCTGATCCCCAGCTATAGCAAAATTGATGAACGTTTGCAGAATGCCCCCTGGCACACAGTGGATGGCAAGCACTATGGCGTTCCCTATTCCTCCGGTGAAAACATCCTAATGTACAACACCGAAGTCTTCGGCGATGAACCGCCCACAAGCTGGAACGTTGTTTTCGAAGAAATGACCCTGCCCGATGGCGAATCCAACAAGGGACGCATTCAGGCGTACGATGGTCCGATCTATGTTGCGGATGCCGCTCTCTACCTGAAGAGCACCCGCCCCGAACTCGGTATCACCGATCCGTACTCCCTCAAGCGTGAACAGTTCGATGCAGTGATCGAACTCTTGCGCCAACAGCGCACCCTTATCAACCGCTACTGGCACGATGCCTTCATCCAGATGGATGACTTCACCAACGAAGGTGTTGCAGCTTCCGGCTCCTGGCCCTTCCAGGCGAACCTGTTGAAAGCTGGCGGCGCCCCAATTGAAAAGACAGTGCCCGTGGAAGGCGCAACCGGTTGGGCTGACACCACCATGCTCCATGTGGATTCTGAACACCCCAACTGCGCATACATGTGGATGGAATGGTCTTTGAACCCCAAGGTTCAGGGCGACCTCGCTGCCTGGTTCCAGAACATCCCTGTTCGCCTCGATGCCTGTGAAGGCAACGAATTGCTCGGTCCTGATGGCTGTGTCAACAACGGCTTGAATGACTTCGACAAGATCCAGTGGTGGCGCACCCCCACCTCCACTTGTAGCGATGGCTCCACAGATTGTGTCCCCTACCACGAGTGGGTGACCCAGTATGTTGCCGTTATCGGCGGTCGCTAATCTCTAACGTGTTTCTGCATCAGGCGGGACTTGTCTCGCCTGATGCCTTTATTATTTTGGAATAAACGGGTTTCAACACCATGACCAATCAATCTATGCCAGCAATCAAGTTCGACAAGGTAAGCCGACATTTTGGAGAGGTTCGAGCCGTAGATGATGCCGATCTCGAAATTCGAGATGGCGAATTCTTTTCCATGCTAGGACCATCCGGTTCCGGCAAGACCACCTGTCTGCGCATGATCGCAGGATTCGACAGACCCACCTCTGGGCAGATCTACCTATACGGACAGGACGTATCGAACTTGCCGCCTTATGAACGCGATGTGAACACAGTCTTTCAAGATTATGCTCTCTTTCCGCACATGACCGTGGCAGACAATATTGCGTATGGATTGATGGTCAAGAAAGTCGCCAAGCCAGAACGCATGAAACGAGTGGAAGAAATGCTAGACCTCGTCCAACTCTCCGGCTTTGGCGGACGCAAACCTTCCCAGCTTTCTGGTGGACAAAGACAACGCGTCGCACTTGCCCGAGCCTTGGTCAACCACCCCAAAGTTTTGCTTCTCGATGAACCGCTCGGCGCATTAGACTTGAAACTCCGCCAGCAAATGCAGATCGAATTGAAGGCGATCCAAAAGCGGGTGGGCATCACCTTTATCTTCGTCACTCACGACCAGGAAGAAGCGTTGACCATGAGTGACCGTATCGCTCTTTTCAATAAAGGCAAGATCGAACAGATCGGTTCTCCCGCTGAAATTTACGAACATCCCGCCAGCGAATTTGTCGCTGGATTTGTCGGTACATCCAATCTTGTCAGTGGCGATGTCGCAAAACGCATCACCGGTTTGGATGGTACCTTCTCCATTCGCCCCGAAAAAATTCACCTCGGCAATACCAACGACACAGCCCCTGCCGACAGCTACACCACCGATGGCATCGTCCGCGATGTCATTTACCTTGGTCTTTATACCCGTTACCTCGTCGAACTTGATGGCGGCGGTGACTTGGTCGTCGTCGAACAAAACCTGAAAACCACTTCCATGGACGTGCTAAAGATCAAAGGTCAACGTACCCGTTTATATTGGAACAAAGACCATATCAGCAGGATCGGAGCATAGCATGTTGCAGCGCATCTCCACCTACTTTTACTTGCGCCCAAAGCTCGTCCTTTGGCTCATGCTCGGACCACCCATGTTATACATGCTTGTTGTCTATCTTGGGTCGCTGTTCAATCTGTTAGTTTTCAGTTTTTACTATCTCGAGCAATTTACAGGTCTGATCGTGCGGGAGTTTACCCTGCAAACTTATGCCCGCGTCTTCGAGCCTGCTAACCTTGAAATTCTTTCTCGCACCACAGTGATGGCAATTGCTGTAACAGTTGCAGATGCCATCATTGCATTTCCTCTTGCTTATTACACTGCCCGTTATGCATCACCGAAACTCAAGACCTGGCTGATTATTGGTGTCACCATCCCATTGTGGTCAAGTTATCTTGTCCGCGTGTATGCTTGGAAGTTGATCCTTGCCAAAGAGGGCATTCTCTCTTGGGTGATCAACTTATTGGGTTTGAATGGTTTGTTAGATTGGCTTCTTAGCATTCCAAGCATTGGTGGCTCGTCCTTGGCGCTTTCTCCGATCGGAATGTTCATCGTCTTCGCTTACATCTGGCTGCCTTATATGATCCTGCCGATTCAGACCGCACTTGAACGCGTGCCGCATTCATTGGTCGAAGCCTCCAGCGACTTGGGTGCAAAACCACTTCAAACCTTCCGTACCGTGCTTTTGCCGTTGGTGTTTCCGGGCGTGGTCGCCGGCTCGATATTTACCTTTTCACTAACACTTGGCGATTTCATCATCCCATTGAGCCTTGGTAACTCAAAATTTTTTGTGGGGCAGGCGGTCTATTCCTATCAAGGAACCGCTGGCGATATTCCGCTCGCAGCCGCCATGACCATGGGACCTGTCGTGATTATGATTATTTACTTGCTCATCGCTCGCAGATTAGGAGCTTTCGATGCGCTCTAGTTCATACTCTGGTCAATCTGCTTCTTTGGGATTAAAGGTCGCTGCATATGCTGCCTTGATCTTTTTGCACTTCCCGATCTTTATCATTTTCCTATACACCCTCACGCCAGATGAAACTACCTATACATTTCCATTGCCTGGCATCACATTCAAATGGTTTGGGGCAGTCCTCGAACGCCCCGACCTTTGGCGTGCGCTAACCCTGTCATTGCAAGTGGCTGCTGTGGCTACCGTCTCTGCCCTTGTTCTTGGTACGCTTGCCGCCGCCGCTGTGTATCGCAGCAATTTCTTCGGTAGAGAAGCGATCTCCTTCCTGCTCGTCCTCCCGATTGCATTGCCCGGCATTGTCACTGGCATTGCACTGCGAACCGCCATCGGCAGTTTCGACATCCCATTCTCCTTCTGGACCATTGTCATCGGTCATGCCACGTTCTGCGTAGTCGTTGTTTATAACAATGTCCTTGCGCGTTTTCGTCGTATGCAAGGCTCGCTCATTGAAGCCTCCATGGATTTGGGCGCGAACTCCTTCCAAACATTCTGGCATGTTGTGTTCCCGAACATTGCCACTGCTTTGCTTGCAGGCGGGATGCTTGCTTTTGCGCTTTCCTTTGATGAGGTCATCGTCACAACATTTACAGCGGGTCAACAGACCACGCTTCCCATTTGGATCTTCAGCCAACTTTCCCGTCCGCGTGACCGTCCAGTAACCAATGTGGCAGCGATGATCGTCATGCTCATCACATTCCTGCCCATCTTTTTTGCCCAACGACTATCAGCGTCCACTTCTGATACAGAAGGGAAGACGGAATAACAAAATGAGACAGCCCCAGCGGCTGTCTCATTTTTCGCCTCTTTCTGGACCTTGACCTGTTTCACCCTATTTGATATTCTCTCCTCCCAATATGACAGCCTCCTACTTAAACCCCAAATGCGAAGCCCGCCCCAAGCGCGCCACCGGATGTGGCGTTTTTGCCATTGCCCCCATTTCCAAAGGAGAACTAGTATCCCTTTGGGGTGGACATATCATTCACAAAAATCAACTTGACCCTTCCATGCCGCGATTTACTGAGCGCGTGATCCAGATCGATGAAGACCTCTATCTGCTCACTTCCGCGGAAAAGGAACCGAACGATTGCTTCAATCATTCCTGCGAACCGAACCTGGGTTTCACAGGTCAGATCGGTTTGGTCGCCATGCGCGATATTCAAGCCGGTGAAGAAATGACCTTCGATTACGCCATGTCTGACGGCGGACCCTACGATGAATTCGAATGTGACTGCGGCAACCCGACCTGCCGTCATAAAGTGACCGGGAACGATTGGGCATTGCCAGAACTTTGGCAAAAGTACGACGGTTATTTCTCGTCCTACCTTGCCCGCCGCATCGAAAAATTGCGGAAATGAAGTTTTCCTTCCCTATAAAAATTTATTTTGTTGCGCTCGTTTTAAGGCTCATTCCCATCCTCCTGACCATGAATCTTGGTATCGGGCTGGATGACATGTTCCAATACGACATGTTAGCCCGGAGCCTTGCCTCCGGGCATGGATTCCGCTGGTACGCAGAGGAAGACCTCAAACTCCTCGAACCCTATGTGGACTTTGACCTTTCTACTGCTTCTGGCTATGACCCGCAATATGGGCTTTATACCTCCTTTCGTGCGCCACTTTATCCATCTTTTCTCGCTCTCGTCTATTCCATTAGCGGACTTGGCTTTTCGCGTTTCTTTGCCGCACGTTTAGCCCAAGTTATTCTGTTAGGCGCACCTCTCGCTCCACTGACTTATCTTGTTGCGAAAAACTTCTTTCCTCTTTCTTCCCTCAACGAATCATTAGTTGAAAAACTCTCCCGCCTCTCAGCATGGATCGTTGCTTGTTACCCCATGCTTTTGGTCTATCCGCTTGGGTTGGGAACAGAGAATCTTTTTTTCATCCTTCTACTTTCTTCTTTTTACGTTCTTCTCAAAACTCTCACCACTCCCTCCACGTTCAACTTTTTACTTTCTGGCATCTTTCTTGCTATAACGGCTCTTACACGTTCAGTAGTACTTCCCTTTGTTGGAGTTGCCATTCTCTATTTGCTTTATTTACATCGCGTAAAGGCGTTGACCTTACTCATTGCCTTTGTGTTGGTGGTTACCCCCTGGGTAGTTCGCAATTCTCTGCTCCACAACAAATTGACCGGTATTGAAACCTCAATGGGCTATAACCTTTACCTCGGCTATCACCCGGAAGGGAACGGTTCTTTCATCTTTGGACCGTCTCTGGATTTACTCACTATCATGGACGATGCCGAGCGTGATGACGTTGGTACACAAAAAGCGATTGAATTTATCCGAGCTGAGCCCGGAAGGTTTGTTCCGCTTGCAGTGAATCGTTTTGGTTTCTTCTTTGGCTTGGAAAAACGGGTGTTGATGTATTTCTATTCGAATAACATCCTCGGATATATTCCCACTTCCTTGTTATTGTTGGTTTCCGCGATCCTCCTTCTGCCCTTTGTATTTGTATGTATTTTTGCTGTACTAGGCTTTGCCGTGCTTAAACGCTCTCCACAAACGGATATGCTGAATTTGCTATTCCTTGCCTACATCCTTCCACATGTTCTCATCCTTTCGGAAGACCGTTTTCACTTAGCCTTGATTCCTTTTTTTGCTATCTTGGCAGCAATGGCATTTATTATCATAAAAGAGCGCAAATATTTCCTGTTTACGTCACCAGCATCTTTGGCTGTAGCTGTGACGTTGATTCTTCTTTTAGTACTAAATTGGGGGCTGGAATTGCACCGCGATGCAGATAAAATAGCCGCCATCCTTGGACCAAATGGAAATCAATCTCATTTCCCATATTGAACATTCTAAATGGCTCGGTCAAACTTAATGGTTGGAGAGAAAATGAAATACCTAACAGGTGAAAAACTAAAATTCGATTGGAAAATCGTAACCATCACAATTATCAGCACCCTTCTGATCATGGTGGACTATTATCACAAACTGTTTGCTTACAAATATTGGGACCGTCTCTTACTTTATTTGGTGATTCCGCTCTTGATAACGGTTCTCTTCTTTCGCGAAAACCCAAAGGACTATGGCTTCTCATTTGGCGATTGGAAATTGGGACTAACCTACACGTTTATCGGTATCCTGCTCATGGCACCGGTCATTTATTATTTGGGGCATGGTGATGCAAAGATGAAGGAATATTATGAGCGCTTCCTTGTCGGGCAGCCATGGACAACCTTTCTTGACCTATTCGGTTGGGAGTTCTTCTTTCGTGGTTGGATCTTATTTGCCTATACTCGCAAGTTCGGACCTGATGCCTTGTGGCTGCATGCTGTCCCATTTGCTTTAGCGCATCTTGGCAAACCAGAGGTGGAAACTCTCTCCACCATCTTTGGCGGATTTGCCTTCGGCTGGATAGCATGGCGTACGAATTCCTTTCTCTATGCTTTCTTAATTCACTGGTTCATCGGAACATTTATTATCATTGTGGCTGCAGGAGTGATCTGAAATGGATGCTTACGAAGTTCGCCCGGCTCTCGAGGCGGAGGCAGGTCAAATTAAAGACCTAATTCATGAAGTGGAGATCAACCCCACGGGTTTGGATTGGAAGCGTTTTATCGTCGCAGTGGATGGTTCTGGGCGAGTGATCGGCTGCGGTCAGATCAAGCCTCATGGAGGCGGCATCCTCGAATTGGCTTCGATCGCAGTACCTCTCTCGCATCGTGGACAAGGTATCGCCAGAAAGATCATCGAGATTTTGTTGGCAGAGAATCCACGCCCGTTGTATCTGATGTGCATCGAACACAATGGACCAATGTACGAAAAGTTTGGCTTTCGCGCCATTGGATACAATGAGATGCCAAGATATTTTCAGCGCATCCAAAAGTTGTTCGACGTTGCCAAAACAGTTCGCCGGACAGATGAAGGCTTATTGGTCATGAAGTTGGAGTAGAATCGCGGCATGAAAAATGTGCTTTATACACTGGTTGGTGTGATGGCGGGGTTTGCGCTCGCGGGCTTGCTTTTGTTCATCTCCCGCGCTCCAGCCGGAGAACCGATCAAACTATTGCCCGCACCGACCAAAGAGCCCATTGCTGTGCACATCATTGGTGCTGTGCCGCGCCCGGGCTTGTATGAATTTGCAGAAGGTGCGCGTGTGCAAGATGCCATTGATGCAGCCGGTGGTTTATTGGCGAGTGCAAATATCGATTCGATCAACCTTGCCGCGCTTCTTGAAGACGGACAGCAATTGACCATTCCGTATAAAGATGGCGAAGCGCCTGCAGTAACAACAGAAGAAGACGATACGCTTGTGTTGCCCGGTTCCACCGAAGAGCCTTCCTCTCAAACTTCAGAAGAATTGATCAATATCAACACAGCCTCAGTGGAGGAGTTGGATAGTTTACCGGGAATTGGTCCGACCATTGCGCAACGCATCATCGATTACCGCGACGAGAATGGTCCCTTCCAAACCATTGAAGATATTTTGAACGTTTCTGGTGTGGGGCCCTCCACCTTTGACCAGATCAAGGACCTAATAACAACCTGATGGGCTTCGATCATTTTTCAGCCATCGCGCCGATTTACGCACGCGTCACATACTCCAAAAAAGAAGTGATGCGCGAAGTTGCCGCTCTCCCAGTTCAGGGACGTTTGTTGGATGTGGGTGGCGGAACCGGACGCGTTTCATCTGCCATTCGTGAATATGTGGATGAAGTCATTATCGCTGACGTTTCGTTTGGAATGTTAGCCCGCGCGCCTCGACCTTCGCTCCAGCCTGTGTGCGGCGTTTCTGAGTCTTTGCCCTTCGCCGATAACTTCTTCGAACGCGTCATCATGGTCGATGCCCTCCACCATGTCGTTGATCATGCCCATACCGCCCGTGAAATGTTCCGTGTGTTGAAACCCGGTGGCGTGCTTGTCATCGAAGAGCCAGATATCCGAACCTTTGGCGTGAAGTTGATCGCACTGGCAGAAAAATTATTGCTCATGCGCAGCCACTTCCTCGCACCAGATGGGATCATGAAATTATTTGATGTTGGGGAAAAAGAAACCAAGTCCGCTGATGGGACAGCTTGGGTGATCGTAAAAAAATAAAAAACTCGGAGTTTTCAAAACTCCGAGTTTTTTATTTTAACCAGCTAACACGTGCCTTGAAATGACAAGCCTGTGAATTTCGCTTGTCCCTTCACCGATCGTCATGAGACGGGCATCGCGGTACATGCGTTCAACGGGATATTCTCGGCTATACCCATACCCGCCGTGGATTTGAATGGCATCATAGATCACGCGCTCTGCCATTTCAGTCGCGTACAGTTTGGCGATCGCAGCTTCCTTGCTGTACGGACGTCCCTGATCTTTGAGCCAGGCGGCTTTGTAGATGTACGTCCGCGCGATCTCGATCTCCATCTCCATATTCGCGATCTTGAATTGGATCGCCTGAAAATCAGCCAAAGATTGGTTGAACGCCTTGCGTTCCTTTGCGTATTGAACCGCTGCTTCCATCGCACCGCGCGCCAAGCCCAGTGAGATTGCGCCAATGCTGATGCGACCTGCATCCAGTGTGGAGAGGGTTTGTTGCAAGCCTCTACCTTCCGGTCCTATCAGGTTGCTCAGCGGAACGCGCACATTGTCATAAGTCACTGCATGGGTGGGGGAGCCGCGCAAGCCCATCTTTTTCTCAGCAGGAGCAATGCTCAACCCTTTGGAATCCGTTGGCACAAGGATCATGCTCAACGATTTCGAGCCGCCTTTCGGGTCGGTGCGGACGAGGGTGATGATGTATTCAGCGATGCTGGCATTGGTGTTCCACATCTTCGAGCCATTGATGACCCACTCGTCGCCGTCTTTCTCGGCACGGGTGATGACCCCGCCTTGAATGTCAGACCCTGCACCGGGTTCGGTGAGTGCCAATGCGCCAAGTTTGTTCTTACCGCTGCCTACCAAAGGAAGCCATTTTTTCTTCAGTTCTTCACTGCCATATAAAGCAATGGGAGCCGTTCCCAACCCGTTGTGGGCGGTGAATGCCAAAGCTGTCGAACCACAGCCCCAGCCTAATTCTTCAAAGGCGATGGCGTTCGAGACCATGTCCACATTCGCGCCGCCATATTCTTCGGGAATGCTCATGCTTGCCAAACCCACCGGACCCGCCTTGCGGAATGCCTCCCAGTTGAACTCTTCTTTTTCATCCACTTCGCGGGCTTTCGGGCGAAGCTCTTTCTCTGCAAAGTCATGGACGATCTTTTTCCACGTTTTTTGCTCTTCGGTTAGATCGAAATTCATAGTGACTCCTGATTTATAGCGTGATGACTTTATCCGCTTTAATTTGCGCTTCGATTATATCGGGCATCCCGCCTACTATGCCAACTTTCACGTCGTTTTTCGCAATTGCCATTTCATCCAGACAAGTCGAACAGATGATGAGCCTTACACCTTTTTGCTCCATTGTTGCAAGTTGTTCCAATATAGGTGAAACACTCGTAACGAGTTTTACCCCATCGGTATAAAAGCAGATTACAGCAGGAAGTTCGTTTCCTTCCAATAGCAGACTGAAATATTTTGTGATCAGTTTTTGGTTCAAGTTTACGATGTCTGTTTGTCCCATCCCGAATTTTGTGCAAAGTAGAACCGTATTTTTCATTTATTATTCCTCAGCAGTGAATTCTTCCAACAATTTTTGTGCCAATTTTATTTTGTCCTTCGGTACGAAAACTTGCACTCGCCCCAGCAGGTCAATTGTAACGGGATAAATCGAATGCCCCACAGATTCCTGAAACAACTCCACATCGATTCCATTGGCTTCAAGAAAACTCTCCAACAGATCTGCTTGCATGCGGTTGGTGAGTTCGGTCAATAACTCATACTTTAGCTCGTCCATGGTTACCTCCAGAGAGCGACGAACAGAACGGTCCACAAAATGCTTACAATCAACTGGCGCACGCCGATGCGAACGGGTTTCCATCCCACTGCGGGATGGGTGATACCCCAGATCGTTTCAAGCCATTGCACCAAAAAAGGGACGAAGATGAACAACGGAACAAGAGCGGATATTCCCAAGCCTGCCGCGAGGAGCACATTGAAGGATGTGTACAACAATGCGCGACTTCCCATCTTCCACCAAATGGCTCGACTCGTCGCCGCAGCCTGCTCTTGCGACATTTCCCTTTGACTCAGCCGAAGGTATGCGTACACAATGCTGGCAGCCGATTGAAGCCACGTGAACAACCAAAGCCACCAGCCATTCGGGTCATATCCGCCAATGCCAACCCAAAATGCCGCAGGCGCGGTCAAAGCCAGTACACCCGTTGCAATAACTTCCACACTGACTTGTTTTCGCTCGGCGCGTTTGCTCACCAGCCACAAATGCCATGCAAAGACGGGCGCTCCCGGCACAGCAAGGTAGAGGATATAACTGTAGCCGGAGAGGATAAGTCCGGTCAAGGCTGCAGCGGCGATGATGCCATAGACCAGCAACCAGAACCGGGCGGCGGGAAGATCCGCAGTGGAGCGCCGTCCACTCATGGCTTTGACGACAATAGTTATCGGCTGTCGAATCAGGAAGGCAGACATCGCTGCGATCGTGAGGTAAAGGGTTGGGAGTTGAAATATCCCACCTGCGAAAATTCCAACCAATAATGGGCTGAGAATGAACACCCAGGAACCGTGGTCTTGCGGAAGGGCGATCTGACGTTTGAAATACGATTGCATCATGGCAAGGATACAGGAAAAGGATTTCTAGCGCAAGGTGCGCCTGTGTATAATAGAAAAAAATTCAGGAGAGATATTTGTATGTCGAAAAAGAAATTAGCAAAGAAGAATTCCCCGAAAGCAGCTTCTACAGATAAGACCATTCAATATGTTGCGGGTGGCGTTGTTCTGCTTGTGGTTGCGTTCTTTGTCTGGCAGTTTATTCCAAAGAGTGCTCCCAAACAGGATGCTGCCATTTGTGAACAGTTTGCGGATATTCCTGCCGCAGACCAGTATGACTCGGCTCCGCCCATGAAAGTGGATCCCGCCAAAAAATATTTTGCAACCTTTGAAATGGAAAACGGTGGCACGTTCAAGATCGAGCTGTATCCCGATAAAGCGCCGATCACTGTGAAC
>Ga0075012_10002491_pt1 | contig 18103 bp, 18 predicted proteins | sample All_14_2_FD_71474 | JGI IMG/M metagenome (GOLD analysis project Ga0075012, IMG submission 71474) | Freshwater microbial communities in response to fracking from Pennsylvania, USA - Allegheny Zone_MetaG_DW_15 | ecosystem: Environmental > Aquatic > Deep subsurface > Groundwater > Drilled... | reverse complement strand
CAACTCGGTCATCATCGCCGCGCACCTGGCGAGAGACGCGGGGCTGTGGCGCAGAGGCCCGCTATAGCCGACCGGGGCCGAGAACATGTTGAAGGTGATTCTCTGGCCGCCGGCGGCCAGGATCGCCGTCACCTCGCGCGCCTCGTCGATGTTGTGCGGGGTGAAGGTATAGACGAAAACGGCCCTGGGATCGTCACGGTAATTGGCCATCTGCCGGACGAGCAGATGGTCGGCCTTTCTGATCTCACTGCTGGTCCGGTCGTTGCCCCAGACCGAGATGTGGATGCGGTAATCGATATCCCGGGGCAGGGGTTTCAGACCGTTGGTGGCGATCGCCCCGCAGGGGATGAGCTCGGCGCAGATGCGGCACAGCTGCGGCACCAGCGAGGGTTCGGCCCCGGCGAGGACGGCAAAGGTGATGCCCCGTTCCTTTTCCGCCGTCATCAGGGCCCGCCAGGCCGCCGCATCGAGGTTTTCTGCGGCGAACTGCTTCGTCCCGGCGAAATAATAACAGCCTTCGCAGCGGATATTGCAGCGGTTGGTCATGTCATAGGTCGATTCCCGCAGGAAGAAATAGCGGCGGACCTTCTCCCACCGCTCGCGGATCGCCGGGACGGCGGTGATCTCGGCGAAGCTGCAGGTCTCGGGCGTGGACGTCGGGGCGGCCATGTTATTCGCCGCCGCTCCGTTTGTCGGCGACATATTCGGCGATGATGCGGATCGTGGTCAGCTTGGGGTAGTCGTCCTCGTCGATCCGGATGCCGAACTCGTCGCGGATGACCAGGGCGATGGTCGCCAGATCCATGCTGTCGATACCCACCTCGTCGACCAGGTCGAGATCGGGATTGAAGGTTTCCGGGGTCACGTCCTCGAGTTTCAGCTCATCGATGATGATCTCGGCAATGCGGGCGATGGTCTGGTTGATATCAGCACTCATGGGTATTCTGGGGTTATCGTTGATTGGCCAGCGACATCATGCCGGAGCAGACGTCCTGATTGTCCTGGGTTATCCTGAAGCGGTAGCGGTTGTCGCCGTCGGCCGCCGCGACATGGATCTGCATCAGTGCACCCGGTCGCACCAGCTTCTTGAATTTGACCCGGTTGAGGCGGTGAATGTACAAAGGCTCCTGTCTCGAGATGGCGACAACCTCGGCCACCATATGCAGCTGGGCAATGCCGGGCAGGATGGGGTTGTCGGGGAAATGGCCGGCAAACCATGGCGAGTTGTCGGCGACGGTGACGCGGGCCACTAGCTCATCATTTTCAATCTTGTCAATGGCGAGTAACGAATACCACATTTTGTTGTTGCGTGTCCACGGGTAATATTGAGAAACCAAATCAGAACAGCCTGTTGGTCCAGTCATTGTCGAGCGTTTCCGGGCATGTCGCCGCAGCTTTGCGACATTGGCGCGGCGACCGTATCGCTCCGCCGCTGGCGCCCCGCGATCGTTACCGGGCGAGGTATTCCCACAGGGGGCCGGTGAATCCCCGTCGATGCATGGTGCGGACGGTGGCCGCGATCCTGCTTCCCCCCGAGCCGATCACCCAGTTGGTCCGCGCCGCGGCCCGCTCTCTGACCATCGCTTCGATGGCGGTGCGGTCGATAGCGTCCGGATCGTAGTACACCGGCTGCAGCATGTCATGATTGCCGTCGATCTTGCCCTCGGCCACGGCGAGGTCGAACAGTTCGGTGCCGGGATAGATCCTGATGCCGATAAAAAAAAAGAAGACGCTGCGGTCGAGCCGCTCGATACCGTCCAGGCTCTCGGCCACCGTCGCCGCCGACTCCCCCGGCCCCCCGAGGAGAAGGTAATGGCAGACATGGAGACCGGCGGAACGGGCCAGCCGATGGGCGGCAAAGATATCTGCAACCTCAAAGGGCTTACGGTAGGCCCTGAGCGTCGCCGCGGCCAGGGATTCGGTGCCGAACTCGACATGGCGGCAGCCGGCTGCGGCCATCGCGGCAAAATAGTCCGCCGGCAGCCGGGTCGGGGCGAAGAAGGCCCCCCAGGGGATGGCGAGCCCGGCCTGGCGCAGGGCTTCGGCCACGGCCATGCTGTGGTCGACATCGGAGTTGAAGGCGGAATCGGTGAAAAACAGATACTTCGCTCCGGCCGCCTGCAGGTGCAGGGCGGTGGCGGCGACATCCCGCGGCTCCGTCAGGCGGTGCCTCCTCCCCTCGATCCGGGGATAGGAGCAGTAGATGCAGCGGAACGAGCAGCCGCGCTTGGTCTGGAGGTTGAGCATTCCCCCCCGCTCCAGGTAATAGCCGATATGGGCGGCGTCCGGCTGGAATCGCCGGACCTGGGCGCCCGGCCACGGCGGCGGCAGAACGGATGGTCCCCCGGCGGTGATGACCCCCTCGAGGGCGGCGGGGCTGCGGTCGTGCTCCAGGGCCTCGAGCAGGTGGGCCAGGCGCTCGCCTTCGCCGACAATGCCGTAATCGGCATCCACCAGCGCCAGCACCTGCTCGGGCATGATGGTGAAACCGCTGCCGCCGCAGACGATGACCGCCGGCGAACGCTGCCGCAGCCAGGCCACCAGGTGCCGATATTCGGCGAGGAAGTACAGCGGTTCGGCCCCTTCGGTATTGTCGATATTGCGGATGGAAATGCCGATGACCTCGGGCGCGAAGTCGTCGATGAGGGCGGACAGGCCATCCCGGCTCAGGGCGTGCAAATCGGCGATCCGCACCTGGTGGTCGGCGGCGATGGCCCCGGCGACATAATCGAGGCCGAGGGGATAGACCGGATACGGCGCCGTCAGGGTATTCGGTGAGAGGAGCAGGACCTTCATGGCCGGCGGCACTCGATCGCGGTGAGGCAGCGGCCGGTGCCGACGACAACGATCCGGCTGCCCGCCTCCAGCGGGATGTCGCTGCCGCCGACCAGCGCCCCCGGCAGCATTCCCCGGCCCAGGCAGATCGCGGCCAGGGCCGCCGCCACGGCCGAGGCCGAAGCGAACTGGCCGAGGAGAGGCCGATAATCACAGACCGGTACCTGCCGGTTGCAGCCCTTGAGAAAAGATGCCAGCTGCCGTCTTCCCCGTTCGGCCTCGGCGGCGGGGATGCCGGCCAGGACGGCGGCGCAGTCCGGTCCGGCGACGGCCTGGACCAGCCGGTTCACCGTCGCGTCTCCCTCGTCCTGTTCATAGAAAGCCAGTCGGATCAGACAGCGGGCGTTGACGGGGTCGCGGTTGACAACGAAGGCCCCGCCACCGTCGGCCAGCGGGCGGCCGGCGGCAACGGAAGGATCGAGGCGGGACGACAGCGGCTCGTGGCCTTCGTCAACTCCCAGGAGCAGAGCCGACTGGCCGCTGGCCTCGAGGAGGGAGTCGGCGGCGAGCAGGGCCTGCTCGAAGGAATAGTCGCCGCCGCTGGTCGTGACATTGGCGGCGGTGGCGCCGAAATGGATTGCCACCTGGCCGGCGGCGGCGTTGTGCACCGAGCCGACGAAGTCGGTCGGACTGGGGAACTGTTCGCCCGAGGTCTCGAGGCGGTCGAGAAAATCATAGGTCTCGGTCAACGCCCCCCAACCGGTGCCCAAGAACACCGCCGCCGGTGTGTCCCGCCCGCCGCTGTCGGCATGGGAGGCCACTGCCAGCGCCAATGCCAGGCGGTTCAGCCGCTTTGCCCGGCGCACCAGCCGCGGCGGCAGGTGGGCGGCGATGGCCTCGGCGGCCGGCATGCCGGCCACGGCTCTTCCCGCGGCCAGCCGGGCCAGGGTCTCCCGGGCCGCACCGCCTCCGGTCAGGCAGGCGCAGCCGTGGACCGCCAACGGTGCCCTGACGGTCGGGCCGGAGGCGCCGCCGCCGGTGTCCTCCCGGCCAATGACCAGACAGCCGTTATTGCCGCCGAAACCGAAGGAGTTGGACAGGACGGTGCGGACCGGATGATCGGTCGGGGTCAGCTGCGGCGTCAGGCCCAGGGCCGGGTCGGATTGCCGGCAGCCGACGGTGCCGGGGACGAGGCCGTGCCGGAGCGTCAGGATAGCGGCGACGGCCTCGATCGCTCCCGCCGCGGCCAGGCTATGGCCGGTGGCGCCCTTGATCGAGGACAGCGGGGGAGGAAGCGGGAAAAGGGCGGTCACGGCCCGGGCCTCGGCCAGGTCATTGTCGGGGGTGCCGGTCCCGTGCAGATTGATATAGTCGATGGCCGCCGCCGCCAGTCCGGCATCGGCCAGGGCGGCCTGCATCGCCTGCACCGCCCCTCGCCCTTCAGGATGGGGGGCGGTGGGATGGTAGGCGTCGCACGACAGGCCGGCGCCGAGCATCACGGCGAGCGGCCGGTCCGGACGCCGCGTCGTCAGCAGCAGCATGGCCGCGCCTTCGGCGACCGACATCCCCTGGCGGGTCACATCCAGCGGCCGGCATCCCTGGCGATCGACCAGCTGCAGCGAGTGGAAACCGAAATAGGTCAGATGGCTGAGTGAATCGACGCCGCCCACCAGGATCCGCTGCAGCCGGCCGCGCCGCAGCATGGCGACGGCCAGGGCGATGGCCGCCGCGCTCGACGAACAGGCGGTGGAAACGGTCAGCGCCGGGCCGCGGCAGCCGGTCAGCGCGGCGACATCCTCGACGACGCTGGCCAGGCCGTGATAACGGTAGGCCCTGCAGTCGCCGACCTTGTCGCGCAGCAGTTGCTCGGTCGTCAGGATGCCGCCGGTGGTGCAGCCGAGGATGATCGCCTCGGGCGGCTCGATGACATCCCGCATCGTCATCCGCGCCGCCTCGCGGGCCAGCAGATGGGTCCGCGGCAGCGCCGGATCGAGGTCGAGGTCCCGGACCTGGCCGACCGGCAACGGCTCGCCCTGCAACAGGGGGAAGATCTCCAGCGGGGCGATGGCGGTCACGTTGGCCCGCAGGGCCTGTGCCGTCGCCGCCAGGCCGCGGCCGAGGGGACTGATGATGCCGGCGGCGGCGATATAGACCGGCAGCCCGGTCAAGCGGCCGCCCCGGACCGGTGCGTCCGGATGTATTCGGCCAGGGAGGCGAGCGAGGCGAAGACCTTTTCGCCGACCTCCTGGTTGTTGATCACCACGCCATAATCCTTCTCCACCATGACCACCATCTCGAGGACATCGATGGAGTCGATGCCGAGATCCCCCCCCACCAGGCGGGCATGTTCGTCAAAATCCGCCGGGGTGATGTCCGTCAGGTTGAGCAGGGAGATGATTTTCTCTTTCAGTTCGTCGATCAGTTGTTGCATGGGTGGCTTGCCTCGAGGCCGCTTGCGGCGGTGAATGGTGCAGATGAGGTCAGATGTTTCCGGGAAGAAACGGGAAGAAAATAAGGGTTCTATGCCACCGGGGATTTGTCAACAGGTTTAGGGCCGACGGCGATGAAATAATTCCCTTGCTCTTTTGGCCTATTTTGAGAAAAGTTACCCCTCGTTATGCGAAAGGTCGAAGAGATAGCGCCCAGCCACCGACGGGACGTGTAGGGATGGCGAACAATGGTCCGGCCGGCTACTACGGCCTTGACAGCCTGCTCCCGCACCGCCCGCCGATGCTGATCATCGGAGAGATCGTCGAGGTCGATGCCGAGCATGCGGTGACGCTGAACACCGTCGACCCGGCCTGGCCGATGGCCGACAGGGAAGGGGTCCCGTCGCTGATCACCGTCGAACTCGCCGCCCAGACCGCCGGCATCTGCAACGGCTGGGTGAGGATTCAGACACAGGGCCCGGCCTCCGACCAGACCGGCTGGCTGGTGGCGGTGAAGAAGGCCGTTTTTTACGACGCCCACCTGTCCTTCGGCCTGAAGCTCACGGTCAGGGCCGACAACACCCTGGCCTTCGACAAGTTTCGCGAGGTAGCGAGCACCGTCCACCATGATGGCCGTCTCCTCGCCGAGATGGTCCTGCAGCTGTACCAACCCTGAGGAAAGGATATGCCGGCAGCAACCAGACAGCAGATCGCCATCGTGACCGGCGGCAGCGGCGGCATCGGTCGCGCCGTCTGCACCGAGTTCGCCCGCGCCGGCAGGTATGTGGTTGTCAATTACCGGGGCAACAGGGAAGGCGCCGAGAAGACCCTGGAGATGGTACTCGCCGCCGGTGGCGGCGGGGAGATCTGCCGGTTCGACGTCCGGGATCGGGAAGCGGTGGAGCAGGCGGTACGCGAGATCGGCGACAGGATGGGGACCATCGACATCCTGGTAAACAATGCCGGCATCGTCGCCGACGGCCTGTTCCTGTTGATGTCGCCGGACAGGTGGCAACAGGTGATCGATACCACCCTGAACGGCTTCTACAATGTAACCCGGCCGGTACTGGAGAAGATGGTCCGCAACCGGGGGGGCTCGATCGTCTCCATCTCCTCGGCTGCGGCATTGATGGCCAACCGCGGGCAGGCCAACTACGCCGCCGCCAAGGCCGGGCTGAATGCCGCCAGCAGGACCCTGGCGGCGGAGGTGGCCCGCCTCGGGATCCGGGTCAACGTGGTGGCGCCGGGACTGATCGAGACCGAGATGATCGACAAGGCGCCGAAGGACTACATCAAGAACCTGATCCCGATGGCCCGCATCGGCCGGCCGGAGGAGGTGGCGGGCGTCGTCGACTTCCTCTGTTCCGAGGCCGCCTCCTATGTCACCGGCCAGGTCATTTCGGTCAATGGCGGGATGCTGTGATGCGGCGAGCGGTCTGCATCCTCCTCCTCTGCCTGTCCCTGCTCCCGTTCGCCACCGCCGGCAGGGCCGCCGAGGCGGCAGCCCTGCGTTCGGTGCAGGCCGGATTCATTCAGGAGAAGCATCTCAAGATCCTCACCCGGCCGCTGGTCTCCCGCGGCTCCTTCGCCTTCCAGGCCCCCCAATCGCTGCGCTGGGAATACCTGGTGCCGCTGCATTCCATCCTGATCATGCACGACGGCAGGGTGGAAAAGGCGGTCGAACGGGATGGCCGGTTCGAAAGGGAGACCGGTGGCGGGATCGACTCGATGCAGCTCATCCTCCGGGATCTCGGCAGCTGGCTCGATGGCCGCTTTGCCGACAACCCGATGTTCTCCGTCAGTCGCCGCGACGCCCGGACCATCGTCCTCGCCCCCCGGGATCCGGGGCTGGAGACGGTGATCAGCCGCATCGAACTGTGCCTCGGGCGGGAGCCCGGGGTGATGGAATCGGTGACCATCTTCGAGGGGCCGGACGCCTGGACCAGGCTGACCTTCACCGGAACGGTCGTCAACCGGGATATCCCGGCAGCCCTCTTCCGTCTGCCATGACCGCGCGCCCCGTCCTGTGGCTGGCCGCCGTGCTGCTCGCGGCCTCATGTTCCATGGCGCCGAGGGTCGTCCCGCCGGAAATTGTGGCGGCGACAGATACGGCGACCATCGCACCGCCGTGTGCCTCACTCTTTCCCGCCGGCCGGTGGCAGTTCGTCCACTCGATCGCTTTCCGCACGGCCCAGGGGCAGGGGACCGCGCTCGGGGTGGTGGTGCTGAGCGAGACCGAGATCCACTGCGCCCTGATGACCGTCGAAGGTCTCACCCTGTTCGAGGCCCGGGCGGCAGGGGAGGCGGCACCGGTAGTGAGCCGGGCCATCCCGCCCTTCGACCGGTCCGGCTTTGCCGCCGGTCTGATGCGGGATCTCCGCCTGATCTTCCGGCCGCCGCCGGGGCGGGCCGAAGCCGGCCGGCTGGCGGATGGCGGCCCGGTCTGCCGGTTCACCGCCGCCGGCACCGTGACCGACATCCTGCCGCAGAAGGACGGGTGCTGGACCCTCCATGCCTACACCGGCCGAACCGGGAGCACAACCATCCAGGCCCGTTCGTGCCGGCCGATCGCCTCGGCGGTGATCCCGGGCCGTCTGGAATTGAGCGCCGGCGAACCGGACGGCTATTCCCTCACCCTGCAGCTGGTCGGCGCCGAGCGGCTGCCGGCCAGCGATTGAGACCGTCGATGCGATTCAAACTGATCTATCCCCGTTGGCCCAAGCTGGCCCGCCAGACCGAATTCCATCTGCCGCCGCACGGCCCGGTGGTCTTCGCCGCCACCCTGCCGGGCTACGTCAGCGTCGACTTCGTCGACGAGAACCTCGAGGCCATCGACTTCGACGAGCCGGTCGATATCGTCGGCATCTCGATGATGCTGACGGTCCAGGTCAAACGCGGCTGGGAGATCGCCGACACCTACCGGGCCAAGGGGATCACGGTGATATTCGGCGGCATCGCCACCATGCTCCATGCCGAGGAGACCATGGCCCACGCCGATGCAGTGTTCCTCGGCGAGGCGGAAGGGCGGATGGAAAAGGTTCTGGACGATTTCCGCCGCGGCGAGTTGCACCGCCGCTACGACTATCTCGACGACCGGCCCGATATCGCCCTGGTCGGCCCGGCCCGGCGCGACATCCTCAACCGACCCCTGTACAACCACAAGGGGGTGCAGATGGTCGACCTGGTCCACGCCTCGCGCGGCTGCCGCTTCAACTGCTATCCCTGCGCCGTGGCCTACCTCGGCGGCCGTCATTTCCGGCCGCGGCCGATCGAGAAGGCGATCGCCGAGATGGCGGCGATCGACAACAATCGCCTGTTCATCGTCGACAACTCGCTGGCCCAGGACACCGCCTGGGAGACCGAGTTGTTTAAAGAGATGATCCCGCTGAAGAAGAAGTGGTGCTGCCATCCGATCGAGGACCGGCCCGAGGTCCTCGATCTGGCGGCCCGGGCCGGCGCCTGGTACGTCTACCAGGCGGTGTTCGACACCTCGGACTACATCCGCGAGCGGATCCGGCGCTACCACGACCACGGCATCGGCGTCGAGGGCACGATACTGCTGGGGCTCGACAGCCACACCGAGGATGCGATCAAACGCCTGATCGACTTCCTGCTCGAGATCGAGCTCGACCTGGCCGAGTTCACGGTGCTGACCCCCTTTCCCCACACCCAGGCCTACCGGGATCTGCACCATCAGGGGCGGATCCTCACCTACGACTGGGACCGCTACTCGGCCGACCAGGTCGTCTATCGGCCCCGGCACATGTCGCCCGAGCGGCTGCAGGCGTTGCTCGACTATGCCTGGGACGCCTTCTACCGCGACGAATCCCAGAGCATGAAGATGGCCAGGCTGTTCCAGCAGGTCGTCAAAAAGGAGATGGCCGACAACACCTTCCGGCCGCGCAACCGGGAACTGGCCCGCCAGAGTTTCGGCCGCCAACAGGAGGGTGGATGAAGAGCGTGGCCGAGCTGTCGCCGGATGTGGCCCGCCTGGTCACCGATAGGCCGGTCGCCGGGCGGTCGTTCACGGCCGGGGAGGCGTCCGTCGCCGAGGTGTACGCGATGGCGGCCTGGCTACGGGCCAGGCTGCCCGGGAGAGCGGCCGGCGCGGTGTGCCTGGCGGCGGACGACCGGGCGCTCATCGCCGCGGCCCTGCTGGCGTCCTTGGCCGGCGGGCCGGTCCTGCTCCTCCCCTTCGCCTTCTCGGCCCCGGCCCTCGCCGCCATGCACGAGGCCACCGCCTTTGCCGTCGCCATCACCGACGTCCAGCGCGACCTGCCGCCCGGGGTCGAGGTCGTCTGCCCCCGGCGCGGCGATGCGGGACCGGAGCTGCGCCGCCAGACCATCGCCCCACAACAGGAACTGCTCCGCCTCTACACCGGCGGGTCGACCGGGGTGCCGCAGCTCTGGTCCAAGACCGGGATCAACCTCTTGGCCGAGGCCCTGTTCCTGGCCCGGCACTTCGGCGTCTCGCCCGAGGACCGGATCGTCGCCACGATTTCCCCCTACCACATCTACGGGCTGCTCTACTCGGTGCTGCTGCCACTCGTCGCGGGGGCGAGCGTGGTTCCGGGGATGCCCTCCTATCCCGACGAGATCGTCCGTGCCGTCGAGGACCACGCGGCCTCGATCCTGGTCAGCGTCCCCGCCCATTACCGGATCCTGCGCGGTCGGGCGGCGATGGGCCCGGGCCTGCGGCGGGCCTTTTCCTCCGCCGGCATGCTCGACCCCGCCGACAACCGCGCATTCTGCCGTCACAACCCCGCCGGGATCGTCGAGATCTACGGTTCCACCGAGACCGGCGGCATCGCCCTGCGCCATCGCGGCCGGGGGGAAGAGCGGTTCACCCCCTACCCGACCCTCGACTGGCGGATTCAAGCCGAGCGGCTGTCTATCCGCTCGCCCTACCTCTCGCCCAATCTGCCGCTCCAGGCGGACGGGTTTTTCGTCACCGGCGACCGGGTCGAGGCCTCGGCTGAGGGAGGGTTCCATCTCCGGGGGCGGGCCGACTCGATCACCAAGGTCGCCGGCAAGCGGGTCGATCTGGAAGAGATCGCCGCCCTGATCCGACGGCAGCCCGGCGTCACCGACTGCCTGGTCCTGGCCCTGGCCGACGATGGCGGCCGTGAACACCGGATCGTCGCCATGGTCGAGGGGCGGGAAGTCGAGATCGAGGCGCTGCGCCGGCAGCTCGCCACCCATCTCGAACCCTATGCCCTGCCGCGCGCGATCAGGATCGTCGACCGCATGCCGCTGAAGGACAACGGCAAGTACGACCGGCCGGCGATCCTGCGCCTGCTTGCGCCATGACCGCTCTCGACGGAGCCTTTATCGCCGGCTATGCCGCTCTGTGCGCCCGGGCCGACCTGCTCGATGCGATCAACGTCTTCCCGGTGGCCGATAGCGATACCGGCGCCAATCTGCGCATCAGCCTCGGGCCGCTGCGCGCCTGCGGAGGCGACAGGATGGTCCTGGCGCGCCGGATCCGGCGCCAGGCAACCGGCAATTCCGGCAATATCGCTGCCGCCTTCTTCAGCGAACTGCTGCCGGCCGATGGCCTCGACGATCTGCCGGACCGGGCGGCCCAGGGGCGGGTCAGGGCCTGGGAGGCGGTGGCCGAACCGCAGAAGGGCACCATGCTCAGCGTCTTCGACGGCCTCAACGCCGCCCTGGCGGCCTCGCCGCTGACCGCCGCAACCTGCCCGGCCACCATCTCCGCCCTGCACCAGGCGGTGCTGCAGACGGCCACGATCCTGCCCGATCTCCGGTCGGCCGGGGTGGTCGATGCCGGGGCGCTGGGGATGTTCGTCTTCTTCGATGGTTTCTGCCGCGCCCTGACCGGCTATCAGGGACCACGGCTGCCCCTCGCCGACCTTTTTCCCGATCTGCTGGCGATCCGTTCCGATTTCCAACCCCCCGCCTCCAGCTCGTTCTGTGTCGACACGATCATCAGGCCAGGCGCCGGCCGACATCTCGACACGGAGGCGATGGCCGCTCTCGGCGAGAGCGTGGTGGTGGTTCCCGATTTCGATCAGGTCAAGCTCCATATCCATACCGCCGATCCGCGGGCCCTGCGACGAAGGCTGGACCTGCTGGGCGAGGTGATCGGCTGGGCCGACGAGGCGCTGCGCCCGGCTACCGGTGCCGGGATCTTCAGCCCCGCCCCGGCCGGCGGCCTCCACGTCATGACCGATGCCGCCGGGTCGCTGCCGCGGGAGGTGGCAAGACGCCACGGCATCACCCTGCTCGACAGTTATATCGTCACCGGCAATAACGCCCGGCCGGAGAGCCTGTGCGACCCCGGGGCGATATACGCCCGGATGCGGGCGGGGGAGAAGGTGACGACCGCCCAGGCCTCACTCGTCGAGCGGCACGAGTTCTACGCCAGCGTCTGCGAGCAGTTCGGCGCCACCCTCTACCTCTGCGTCGGCTCGGCCTTCACCGGCAATCATGCGGCGGCGACGGCCTGGAAGCGGGGCAACGCCGGGGGCCACCTGCTCGACATCATCGATACCGGGGCGGCCTCCGGCCGGCTCGCCGTCATCGCCCTGCTCGTCGCCCGCCGGGCCGGCGGCACCGCGGATGCGGAAACGGTCCGGGCCCTGGCCGTCTCCCTCGTCGACACGTGCCGGGAATACGTCTTTATCGATACCCTGCGCTACCTCGTCGCCGGCGGCCGGGTGTCACGCGCCGGCGGTCTGTTCGGCGACCTGCTGCAGATGAAGCCGGTGATCACCCCGACCCGTGAGGGCGTGCGGAAGGTCGGGGTCGTCCGCAGCCGCACCGCCCAGCTCGCCTTCGCCCTGAAACGACTGCGGCAGGAAGCCGTGGGGCAGGGCGACATGCTGGTCCTGCTGCAGTACTCCGACAACCGGCAGTGGGTGGCGGAGACGGTCGGGCCGCAGATCCGGTCCATCCTGCCCGGGGCGGAGGTCCTGATGGTGCCGTTGTCGCTGACCTCCGGCGTCCACATGGGGCCCGGCACCTGGGCTATCGCCTTCGCCCCGGTGGCCTGAAATGCGGGCCGCCGTCATCATTCCGGTCTACAACCACCGGCAACGGGTAGCGGAGGTGATCCGCCAGGCCCTCGCGCTCGGCCTGCCGGTCTTTGTCGTCGACGACGGGTCGACGGACGGCACGGCGGCCGTGCTGGCGACGCTGGCGGGGATCACCGTCCTCCACCATCCGCTCAACCAGGGCAAGGGCGCGGCCCTGCTCACCGGCTTTGCCGCCGCCGCCCCCGGTTGCGACTGGGCCCTGACCATCGATGCCGACGGCCAGCATCGCCCCGCCGACGGCACCGCCCTGCTGGCGGTCGTCCGTCGCGGCGACCGGGTGATTGTCGTCGGCTGCCGCCAGGGGATGAGCGGGGAGCATGTGCCGTGGACGAGCCGCTTCGGCCGGCTGTTCTCCAATTTCTGGGTCCGGGCCGCCGGCGGTCCGAAGCTGGCCGATTCCCAGTCCGGCCTTCGCCTCTATCCCCTGCCCGAGACCCTGGAGCTCGGCGTACGGGCCCGCCGCTACCAGTTCGAGGTCGAGGTCCTGGTCCGGGCCCGCCGCCGCGGCATCGCCACCGTCGAGGTGCCGGTGTCGGTGGTGTACCAGCCGAAGGGCGAGCGGGTCAGCCACTTCCGGCCGTGGGTCGATTTCGGCCGCAATTCGGCTACGTTTTCCCGGCTGATCTGGTCTCGGCTGTTTTCGACGGATCGCCGACGATGAAGTTCGAAGGCTACCGCATCCTGGTTCAAATGGCGAACCGGCTCGGACCCTGGGTGTTCAACCTCGCCGCGCGGACCATCGCCGTCGGTTATTTCCTCTTTTCCCGACGGACCGGGGAAAGCCGGCGCTTCTATGCCGTCCTCTTTCCGCGGAAGGGCTGCCTGTACCACCGCTGGTGCACCTTCAGGCAATACCAGAATTTCACCACCATCCATCTCGACCGGCTGCTGGCGAACCAGGGGCGGCCGGTGCCGTTCAGCGTCGCCGGGGAAGAACGGCTGACGGCGGCCATCGCCGACAGCGGCGCCATCCTCCTGATGTCGCACCTCGGCAACTGGGAGATAGCCGCCCGTTTGCTGATGCGGCAGCGGCGCGATCTGCGGCTGCTGCTGTACATGGGGGTCAAGGAGAAGGAGGGGGTGGAGCGGACCCAGAAGGAGGAGTTGCGCCGGGCCGGGGTGACCATCATCGGGGTCGACCAGGGCGATTCCTCGCCTTTCGCCGCCGTCGACGGCATCCGGCTGCTGCAGGCCGGCGGCCTGGTGTCGATGACCGGCGATATGCTCTGGCGCCCCGACCAGCGCCGTCTGCCGGTCACCTTCTGCGGCCACAGGGCCTACGTGCCCGAGGCCCCGTTCGTCTTCGCCCTGGTGGCAGGAGTGCCGATCTACGTCTTCTTCGCCTTCCGCGCCGGAGCCAGCCGCTACCGTGTCGTGCTGTCGGAGGCCCTCACGGTGCGGGCCGCCTCCCGGGCCGAGCGCGGGGCGGCGGTGGCCGAGGCCGCCCGGCGCTATGCGGCATTGCTGGAGGAGGCCCTGCGGGCCCATCCCTTCGAGTGGTACCATTTCGACCGCTTCATCCATGACCCCGTCGACCGGCAATCTCCTGCCGGATGAGGCGGGCGGGCGGGGATTATTTTCTTTTCCTTTTGTCCGAAATAAGAGTACTATTTCGTCTCTTTGGCGTTCTCCGCCCTCGCACCTTGCTACCCTAATGACCTGTTATGACCAGAGATGTACTGCAGCAAAAGATCCTCGACATCCTCGTCCGGGACTTCGAGTTCCAGGACCCGCAACTCGATGACAACCTCAGGGACGACCACGGTTTCGACAGCATCGACGCCATCGAGCTGCTCGGCAAGATCGAACGCATCTTCGGTTTCTCGCTGACCCGGGAGGAAAAGGAGAAAGCGATGGAGATCAGGACGATCAACGATATCCTCGATTACCTGGAACCGATTTACCAGGGTCGCGGCCAATGAATCCTCCCCGAACCAGCCGATGAAGCGACGCGTCGTCATTACCGCCTGTTCCGCCATCACCCCGATCGGATACGGCAAGAAGGCCATCACCGACAGTCTGCAGCATGGCCGGTCCGGGGTCAGGCCGCTGCGCGACGACGGCCTGCTGACCAACCACATCCATTCCCGGGTCTTCGGCACGGTCGACTATCCCATCGACTACCAGTTCACCCGGTCGCAGCGCAAGACCATGGGACCGGTGGCCTATTACGCCTGCCAGGTTGCCGGCGACGTGCTGGCGGCCTCCGGCCTCTCGCAGGACGCCATCACCTCCGGCCGCCTGGGGGTGGCGTTCGGCTCCACCCACGGCAGCCCCACCATCCAGCGGGAGATCTACAAGACCTTTTTCCAGAACCTGGAGGCGGAATTTTCTTCGATCGGGGCGGTCGACTACCTCCGGTCGATGGTCCACACCACGGCGGTCAACATCACCCGGATGTTCGGCATCACCGGCCGGGTCATCGCCTCGTCCACCGCCTGCACCACGAGCAGCCAGGCCATCGGCTTCGGCTACGAGATGATAAAGTACGGCATGCAGGACGCGATGCTCTGCGGCGGGGCCGACGAGTACGACACGACGACGGTGGCGGTCTTCGACAACCTGCTCGCCTGTTCGGTGGCCTACAACGCCACGCCGGAAAAGACGCCCCGCCCCTTCGACCGCAAGCGCGACGGCCTGGTGGTCGGAGAAGGGGGCGGCGCCGTCCTCCTCGAGGAGTTCGAGGCAGCGAAAAAGAGGGGGGCCCCCATCCTCGCCGAGATCATCGGTTTTTCCTGCAACAACAACGGCGGCGATCTGATTCTGCCCAACCTCGCCGGCATCACCGCGACGCTGCGCCTGGCCCTGGCCGACGCCGCCATCGAACCGGCCGCCGTCGACTACATCAGCGCCCATGCCACCGCGACCAAAATGGGCGATATCATCGAGTCGCAGGCGATCGAGGCGGTCTACGGCGAGAAGCCCCTCGTCTCCGGCCTCAAGAGCTACACCGGGCACACCATGGGGAGCTGCGGCGTGATCGAATTGATCATGACCCTCTACATGATGGAGGAGGGGTTTATCGCCCCGACCCTCAACCTCGACGAGGTCGACCCCCGTTGCGCTCCGTTGCGCCACACCCCGGGTGTCGTCCGGACCGAGACCAGCATCGCCGCGGTGCAGAACTTCGCCTTCGGCGGGGTCAACACCTGCCTGCTGCTGCGGAACGGACGCAAGGCAGGAGCATAGGCCGTGGTAACCGGCATGGTGGACCGCCTGGTCGATATCATCGTCACCCTGCTGTGCTGGCTCTACTTCACCCTCGGCTTCGTCCTCTTCTTCTCGCCATTCTATATCGCCGGCGCCCTGTTTTCCTCCCGACCGGAGATGTTGTTCCAGCGTCTCAACCGGACCTTCTACCGCGGCTTTTTCCTCCTGCTGCGCTGGATCGCCCCGCGCCAGCAGTGGTCGATCGATGAACGGATCGGCGCCATCCGCTCGTCGGTGGTCGTCTGCAACCACCTCTCCTACCTCGACCCGCTGCTGCTCATCGCCCTCCTTGACCGGGCCAAGACGATCGTCAAGCCGGTCTACTTCACGATCCCGATCTTCGGCTGGGTTCTCCGCAAGGCCGGGTATTTCCCGGCCACCGCCAGCGGTCCGTCCGCCGGGCTGATGGTGGCGCAGATGGAGACCATGGAGGCCTATCTCGCCGGCGGCGGCAACCTCTTCATCTTTCCGGAAGGCACCAGGAACCGCGGCGGCGAGATCGGTCCCCTCAGCGCCGGGGCCCTGAAGATCGCCCGCTACTGCCGGGCCCCGGTTCATGTCCTCTGCCTGCGCAACACCGAAAGACTGTTCACCCCCGGCAGGTTTTTCTTTTACAGCCGAAGGCCCAACCGGATCAGCGTCGGCATCGTCGACCGCATCGACCCGGCCCCGCACCTCCCCCCTCTGGCCCAGTTGCACCGCCGCGTCCGCGAGGGGTTCGAGCGCTGCCTGGCGGACGACGGCGGCGACAGAGGGACAGCGGCAATGGCGGCCGGCACAGCTTCGGAGACCGAACGATGAAGGTTATCCTGATCTCGATGCCGGACGTGGTACCGATCATCATCCACGAAACGGCGGTGCATATGCCCAACCACGGCATCGCTTCGATCGGCGGCAATATCGATGCCGACCATGAGGTCTACCTGATCGACCTGATCCGCAAGCGCCGTTCGATCAGGAAATACCTCACCCGAATGGTCAACCGGATCGAGCCCGACCTGATCGGGCTGTCGGCGATGGCCTGGCAGTACGACACCTGTGTCAGGATCGCCCATCTGCTCAAGGAACTCCGCCCCGGGGTCAGAATCGTCATCGGCGGCTACCATGCGACGCTGATGCATGAGGAGATCGCCGGCTCAGCCGAGGCGCGGTGGATCGACTTTATCGTCCGCGGCGAGGGCGAGGAGGTCTGCCGGCGCCTGGTCAACGCCCTCGCCGGCCGCGACCGCCTGGCCGACATCCCGGGACTGTCCTATCGGGAGGATGGCGCCTTCGTCCACAACCCACGCGGCGCCAACCTCGATCTCGCCACCCTCAAACTGCCGATCCGCGACCAGCGCCGCCTGACCTGGGGCTACCACATCCTCTATTCGAAGATCGAGCTGGTCGAGACCTCGAGGGGCTGCACCCGCTCCTGCAACTTCTGCAGTATGAAGCACATGTACGGCCGGACCTTCAGGACCTACCCGATCAGCCGGGTGCTGGACGACCTCGACGACATCTATTACCAACGCAAAACGCGCTGGGTGTTCATCACCGACGACAACATGGTCCTCAACCCCAGCCGGGTGATGGAGCTCTGCGACGCCATCATCGCCAGGAACTACAAGGGTCTCAACATCGTCGTCCAGGCCGACTGCGTCACCATGGCCGGCAACGAGCCGATGGTGGCGAAGATGGCCGAGGCCGGGTTCCGTTCCGTCTTTCTCGGAATCGAAAACGGCTCGAAAAAGAATCTGAGCGCAGCCGGCAAGGGCGATATCGTTGCCGCCTCACGCCAGGCCATCGCCAACTGCCACAAGTACGGGATCATGGTCATCGGCGGGCTTATCTTCGGCTTTCCCGAGGACGACGAGGCGGCGATCCGGGAGAATTATGAATTCTTCAAGAGCATCGATGCCGACGCCTGCTACTGCCAGATCCTGACCCCCTATCCCAAGACCGGGATGCGCGACAATCTGCTGGCCGAGCAGCTCATCGTCAACCCGAACGATTACAAGAAATACAGCGGTCTGTGGGCCAACGTCCGCACGAGGCACCTCAGTGCCGAACAGCTGCAGTACCAGTTCTGGTACCAGCGCCAGATCGTCCTCGGATGGTGGAATCCGCCGGCGCCGGCGAGAAAACAGGGCCGGGGCTGGACCTCGATCTGGCGTTTCCTGTTCAAGCCGGTACTCAAACTGCATTTCTGGCGAATCATGCGCCGGGAGGGATGGGAAGGGCGCTACCGGCGGGAAGTCGAACGCTGGGCGAGCCTGAACCGGTTCCGCGACCTCGAGGAGTATTGACGCCATGCAGCTCTATAACCTTGAATTCAGCGATGACGAGATCCGCGAGGCGGTCGCCGCCGGGCGGCTGCTGTCGATGGAAATCGAGTTCAGCCGCGCCTGCAATTTCCGCTGCGCCTACTGTTATCTGGAGGGCAGGACGGCCGCCGCCGATGAGTTGTCCCTCGACGAAATCGAGGATGTCATCCTCCAGGCCAAAGGGCTGGGGGCGCGCAAGATCATTATCCTCGGCGGCGAACCGACCATCTACCCGCATCTGGTGCCGATGCTGCGCTTTCTTGGGCGACAAGGCTTGGAAATCGAGCTGTTTACCAACGGCAGCGGGGTGACGACGGAATTGGCC
>Ga0075012_10002489_pt1 | contig 18108 bp, 20 predicted proteins | sample All_14_2_FD_71474 | JGI IMG/M metagenome (GOLD analysis project Ga0075012, IMG submission 71474) | Freshwater microbial communities in response to fracking from Pennsylvania, USA - Allegheny Zone_MetaG_DW_15 | ecosystem: Environmental > Aquatic > Deep subsurface > Groundwater > Drilled... | reverse complement strand
CGCGCGAGCCAGGTAGCGTTTGGCCAGATTTTGAGGGGGCGGCGTTGAGCCGGCAAGAACAGCCCAGCCGGTCCCGGGCGGCTAGAGATCTTGCTGAGTCGGAGAGTGAGGTGGCGGGCCACGCCCGACGAAGATGAGCACTACATCTACGCTATAGTGCTCTAATGCCGCCTGACGGCGCTCAATCAACCATCGGTTCAAAATCTGAACCGAAGCTCATAGCGCTGCCTGCCGAATATACACTGTCGCGGCATCGATGAAGCAGCGCAAGCTGGGTGAACCAGCCCGGCTTGCCTGAAAAAGAAGATGAACAGGTGCTGAAGCAGGCGCCCAATCGTCAAGGACAGTAATAAGACGTTGTGTGGCGATCTCATCGACAACTTGATACGACAGGAAGCGGCCTATTCCTGCACCTTGCACTGCCGCGGCAATACCCGCGTCCGCGCTGTTGACGATGAGACGGGGTTTGATCTGTATGGCACTCCGCCCGTCCGGACCAAATCGCCATTCATCGTTTGGGCTCAGGCCGGAGAACGCGATGATGTGGTGCGATTTAAGATCAGAGATCTTCTTTGGCAGGCCATTCATCTCGATGTAGGCGGGACTTGCGACAAGCACCCGTCGCACCTGACCCAGTGTCACGGCATGCAGTGCACTGTCGTTGAGTTCCCCGATCCGAATGGCGATGTCGATCCCCTCTTCGACAATCTGGACGAGCCGATCGAACAAGAGAAGGTTGATGGAGAGGCGTTCGTGGCGTTTAAGCAATTCCGTGACAATGGGCACGACATGGCTTCGCCCGAACACGACGGGCGCAGTAACAGTGAGCGTGCCCTGCGGTTCGGTGACCGTACCGATCACGAGACGCTCGGCGTCTCTCAAATCAGACAGGATTTGCCTGGCTCGCGGCAGGAAGATCGCTCCTTGCTCGGTCAGGCGGACCGACCGGGTCGTGCGATGAAGCAACTGCACACCTAACCGCTCCTCAAGATCCGCCAAGCCTCTCGTCACGGCCGTGGGAGACACGCGAAGGGTTCGCGCCGCTGCTGCGAAACCACCTTGGTCGACGATAGTCGTAAATGCGGTCAGCGTTTCAAAACGGTCCATTTTATCGCGAATTCCGCATCAATAGATTGCACATTCGACCACTTATCACAAAAACAGCAATAAGCGATAGTGAGTGTACGCATTGGAGCCTACTGACGCTTGCGATGCGGTAACATTAGGAGTTGCCAATATGTCACGCATTACGATCATCGATCCTGCTTCGGCACAGCCGGAGGCCAAGGCCCTTCTGGACGCCGTCCAGGCAAACCTTGGAATGACCCCGAACTTCATCAAGGTGCTGGCAAACGCACCCGCAGCGCTTGAGGGCTTTCTCGGCCTCTATACCATCGCCGGCAAAGGCGCGCTCGACGGAGCGACGCGCGAGCGAATCGCGCTTGCAGTCGCCGAGGTCAACGGCTGCCAGTATTGTGTTGCCGCACACACAGCGATCGGTCGATCGGCAGGCCTGTCCGATAGCGAGATCGAGGCGGCGCGCCGCGGCACGTCAGAGGACCCAAAGGGAGCGGCGGCCGTTGCCTTCGCCCGGGCGCTTGTCAATGCGATGGGCGAGGTATCGAGCGCAGAGTTTCAGGCCGCCAAGGACGTGCTGACGGAAGAGGAGATCGTCGAGGTGATCGCGCATGTGGCACTCAATATCTTCACCAACATCCTCGGCAAGTCGACACGCGTGCCGATCGACTTCCCCAAGGTCGCGCTTCTAAGCGCCGCCTGACGTCTGGCGCATGTCCGGCCGTCGCGCCAATGGGGGTGCGGCGGCTATCCCTTTTTACCGCAGGGTTTTCGTGATGACTCATCGTTTCGCCGCATTGATGTTCACCCCGGCCGTGAAGAATATCCAGAGCGCCATGGGTTCACGCGGAACCTACGAGCGCTTCGAGGAGCCGGACGCACCGCCACGTGACAGGCTGGGCACGGGCGAGAGCGGTTTCATCGCCGCGCGCGACAGCTTTTATATGGCGACAGTGTCGGAAACCGGCTGGCCCTATGTACAGCATCGCGGCGGCCAACGCGGGTTCTTGAAGGTTTTCGACGAGAAGACACTCGGTTTTGCAGACTACAAAGGCAATCGGCAATATGTCAGCGTCGGCAACCTGCTGACGGAAGACCGGGTTTCTCTGTTCCTCGTCGATTACCCCAATCGCCGACGTCTTAAAATTCTCGGACGTGCCCGGATCGTGGACGCCCAGCGTGAGCCAGAGCTGTTAGAGGCGCTCCGGGACCTCGACTATGACGCCCGGGTCGAACGGGGCATCGTCATCGCGCTTGACGGCTTCGATTGGAACTGTCCCCAGCACATCACGCCCCGCTTCACCGAGGCCGAGGTTGCACAAGCGACAGCGCCGCTGATCGAGCGTCTCCGGGTCGCCGAGGCGGCTGCGAGCCATCGGCATGGCCCTTCGTCCGCCCCCCTCGGCGATGGCCCGCTGGAGCTTGTCGTTACCGGCGTCCGGCGGCTCACCCCTCGCGTGCGGGCCTACGAACTGCGTGCATTGGACGGTGGCAACTTGCCTCCCTTTCCGCCGGGCGCACATCTGACAGTGCCGGTCATGCTTGAAAATACGCCGTCGGTCCGGAGCTATTCCATCAGTTCGGACCCTGCGCGTCGGGACACTTACGAAATTGCGGTCCTGGCCGACGGCCTGGGATCCGAAGCGGTACACCGCGACTATGCCGTTGATCTGCATATTCGGTGCGGATCGCCCGTTAATGCATTTCCCTTGCTGGATGAGGATCATCCGGTCCTGCTGCTGGCGGGGGGGATCGGGATCACACCGATCCGGGCGATGACGCACGCGCTTTTGCGAGCAGGGCGCGCGTTTGTCCTCCACTACGCTGTGCGCCGATCCGAAGAGGCGGTCTACTTGGACGAACTCGTCGGTCTGCTGGGCGAGCGCCTGCTGCTGCACACTCAAGACAACCGGCTCGATGTCGGCACGGTCCTGGCCGAGGCTCTCCCCGGGGCGGCTGTCTATGTGTGTGGCCCCGAGCGTATGATCGAGGCGGTGCGAAAGGAAGCTCATGCGCGCGGCTGGCCGGAAGATCGAGTGAGGTTTGAACGTTTCTCTCCGCCGGGCGCGTCCGAGATGAATGTGCCGTTCGAACTCTCGCTCGCGAAGTCTGACCGAAAGGTTCTGGTGGCTGCCGGAGAGACAGCGCTTGCGGCGATCGAACAGGCTGGCGTGGTGATCTCGTCGGGCTGTCGAGCCGGCTCCTGCGGAGCCTGTACCACTCGCCTCCTCGCAGGGAACCCTGAGCACCGGGACAGCGTGCTGACCCCGGAGGAGCGCGCTGCCGGCGCGTTTACGCCCTGCGTGTCGCGGGCAAAGAGCGGCGGTCTGGTGCTCGACCTATGAGCGCGCGAATTGCTTCGCTTCCCTACGATGGAGGGTTGGGAAGTCCACGTAAAGGAGGACTAGTCATGAACAATGAAAACACACGCCCGCCGCTGCCGCCATTCACGGCCGAAACTGCCGCGGTCAAAGCTCGCCTGGCTGAAGATGCATGGAATAGCAGAGACCCGGAGCGGGTCGCACTGGCCTATACCGAGGACAGCATCTGGAGAAATCGCGCGGAGTTCCTTGCCGGGCGCAGCGACATCGTTTCATTCCTGACACGAAAATGGGCGCGCGAGCAAGATTACCGCCTCATCAAGGAAGTATGGGCCTTCCATGAAAATCGCATTGCCGTCCGTTTCGCCTATGAATGGCGCGACGACAGCGGGTTCTGGTTCCGATCTTACGGAAACGAGAACTGGGAATTCGACGAGGGAGGTTTGATGCGCCGACGGATCGCGAGCATCAACGATTGTCCGATAACGGACGATGAGCGCAAGTTTCATTGGCCTTTGGGGCGGCGCCGACCGGACGAGCATCCGAGTCTTGGAGAACTCGGGCTCTGACGCTTGCGGACGGAACGCTCAATACGGGGCGAATAGCGGTCCAGCCGCGACAAGGATGAATAGGAAGTGTGAGATGCAAGCCGCCCGGCGACCTGAGGGCCGCCGGGAAGTCAGACACTCATGGACCGACGATGAATGTTGCGGTCATTCCAGGATGGAAGCGGCAATAGACGTCGATCCGCCCGGGTTTGATAAGGGTAACACGGCCCTCCTCATTCGGCTTGAGATCGACATCGAAGGATTTGTCGCGCGCGGTCGCGGTGTGGCGGAACAGATCGTGATTGGCCCAGACGACCGTGTCGCCCACCCGGATTCCATCCGGGGCGGAGCCGAATTTCATCTTATCGACCACGATCACGTGCGTTCGGGCCTCAGCCCGGGCAGCAAGCACCGGCAGGAATGAAGTGCCAACAACGACGACCAGCAGAGCACGGCGGGACAGGGGCACCACGCTCATTTCACCATCTGCGCCAGATGCTCGGCATGGGCCTGATGCTCCTGGAACAACGTCAGCCCGGTTTCAAGCAGGCTCTTGAGTTCGCCATTATGAGCACTGGGGATCAATTCCTTGCGCAGCGCTTCGTTGACCGTACGATGATAGGCGACTTCGTTCTCGACATAGGCACGATCGAAGGCCGCGCCGGAGAGCGTCTTCAGGTGCGCTTCGATTTTCGATGCCTGCGTTGTGAGTGCGTCACTTGTCGCATTGGCTTCCGGCGTAACCTCGAGCCGCTTGACCAGCGCGAGCGCCTGGTCGTTCACTGCTGCGTGATCGCGCGCCATCAACTCAGCGAAAGCACGCACGTCCGGATTCGTCGTCTTGGCCAAAGCTAGCTTGGCGGCGGCGACGTCGATCTGCCCAGCGGTATATGCGATATGGGCGATCTGCGGATCGCTAGCCTTGGCTTCGTGAGCGAAAGCCGTCGATCCGACAATTGCAAAAAGACCAACGAGAAACGATTTTTTGAGCATGATAGTTCTCCATGATGGGTGGGGCCGCAAATCGGCACCCAGCACACCCATTCGATGGCCAATTGCGCACAAGGTTCCCGGTGCGCGGTGATTATCCCCTTAAGGCGTCCAGAACTTCGTTCCGTCCGGCTGCTTCCGCGTAGATGCCTCGAAAGGCGCGGGTAACAAGCGCGCCGCCATGTTTCTTCACGCCGCGCGACGACATGCACGCATGACTTGCCTCGATGACCACGGCGACACCGCGTGGTTTCAGCGTGTTATCGATGGTATCGGCGATCTCGGCCGTTAGCCGCTCCTGTATCTGGAGGCGCCGAGCGAAGGTATCGACCAGCCTGGCAAGCTTCGAGATGCCGACGACGCGCTCACGGGGCAGATAGGCTACGTGCGCGACCCCCTGAATCGGAGCCATATGGTGCTCGCAGACCGATTCGAACGGAATGTCGCGTAGCAGCACGAGATCATCATAGCCGGCGACTTCGCCAAAGGTTCGTTCCAGTACATTCGCGGGGGTTAGTGCATACCCTGCAAACCATTCCTCGTAGGCCCGCACCACTCGCGTCGGCGTGTCCTGCAAACCTTCCCGCATGGGGTCGTCGCCGGCCCAACTGATCAGAGTGCGAACAGCAGCCTCGGCCTCGGCCCGGCTTGCCCGCTGTGTAAAGAGGCCCGGCCGGCCCCGACAGGCGCAGGGTTCGCTGTCTGATAAATGATGGGGTTGAATTGGTGATTTGACGAGCATTGGCGAGCCTCCTTTTGGCGATTGCAATCAGCCATTTGATGCTGCCATGCCGTCGAGGTTCCCGCCGATGATGCTGCGGCGTGCTCGCGCAAAGCATGCTGCCGAAATGCGGGAACCTTTACTCTGATCTGGTATCTAATCGGCATTTACGGGAGAATGCCGCATGGTTGAACGTCGGAAGGAAGTGGTCCTCGATTGCGAGGCAATGTCGGAGGCTGAACTGGTCTCCCATGTGCGGCAGGGCGTCCGCGATGCGTTCCGCGTCATCATGCAGCGCTATAATCAGCCGCTGTTCCGCGTCGCGCGCGGCATCGTCTCAGACGACGCCGAAGCCGAGGACGTTGTCCAGGAAAGTTACTTCCGAGCCTTTGCCGCCTTTCATACGTTCCGTAGCGAGTCGAGCCTGCTCACCTGGCTCACGCGGATAACGATCAACGAGGCGCGGGGCCGGTTGCGCCGTCGTCGCAGGCAGATGGTCGATCTCGATGAGGTCGAGACAGCGCAAGCAACGGGGGCCCTCGTGGTTGCTTTTCCGGGAGGGCGGCCGATGGATAATCCCGAAGCCGATGCCGCCCGCGCGCAAATCCGCTTGTTGATCGAACAGGCTGTCGATTCGCTGGCTGAACCGTTCCGACTCGTGTTCATCTTGCGTGACGTACAAGATTGCTCGATCGAGGAGACGGCAGAACGGCTCGGCATCCGGTCGGAGACGGTAAAGACGCGCCTGCATCGCGCCCGTCGACAACTCCGCGCCGCACTCGAAGAGACGTTGGCGTCCAGCATACGCGACACATTCCCCTTCCTCGGCCGACGCTGCGAGCGCATCACTGAAACCGTCCTCGGCCGACTCTCGAAGACCTATGGCTGGGATGACAGCGCTTCGGAATCTTTCGTCGGCTAAAATCAGCAGTGGCAGTCGCCTCCGAGGAATCCTCAGGCAGCATTTCAATCGCACAGCGGGAACCTTTTCCCGAACTCTCCATCCAATGCCTGTCACATACCCGGCGCAGGCCGGAAAGGAGAGACTTCATGTTAAATTATGCGATCCTCTGCTTCGCCGCCGCCGCTGTTGGTGGCCTGATCTTGGCTGCATCGGTTCTCCGCGGGCGCCTCGCGCCTTGGGCGTTATCCCTAGTACATGCAGTGATGGGGGCGCTTGGCCTCGTCCTGACTTTCGCAACTGTCTTTCAAGGCGCTGCATTTCCGGTCCGCATCGGCTTCGTCGTCCTGATCGTCGCGGCGCTGGGCGGATTCTACCTAGCTTCTTTCCACCTCCGCGGCCGCGTCGGCCCAAAGCCGGTTGTCGTCATTCATGCGCTCGCGGCCGTCACGGGCGTCGCAATCCTCGCCGGCGTCAGCCTGGGATTGGTGTGAGAATGGCCATGCGACTGTTTGGACATCCCGTTCATCCCATGCTGGTACATTTTCCCCTCACGCTCTGGTCGATTGGATCCGTAAGTGATTGCTTGGCGCTGCTCGGGTTCCACGAGTTGTGGCGGATGGGGTCATTGGCGATCGGGGGCGGCCTGATCTTGGGGCTGCCAGCGATCATCGCCGGTCTGATCGACTACGTCGCACTGAGGGAGCGCGTCCTGGCATTAGCTAATACGCACATGATGCTGATGGGCCTCGCTTGGCTTGCCTATCTCGCAGCGATCTTCATGCGCAGCGAAGAAGGCTTAGTGCTCATCAGTCAACCCGATCCTGTGCCTGTCGCAGCGAGTCTGGCCGGCCTTGCATTACTTGCCGTTGGCGCGTGGTTCGGTGGTCAGATGGTTTACCGCTTCGGCGTCGGCGTACATCAAGATATTGAACCGACAGACGAGAATTGAGATCAGTCGACCGGACAGATGTGAGGAGTATTCGCCCTTCATCTTCACATACGAAAACGAGCCGATCATTCCGGCTGAAAGCGTCTATGCCGTCTTCGAGGCAAAGCAGACGGCGGACGCCGCTCTTGTCGCGTATGCGCAGGAAAAAGTTGCCAGCGTTCGGCGTTTGCACCGCACGAGCCTCCCCATTCCTTATGCAAAAGGCGTCTATCCGGTCAAGCCGCTAATTCCGATCCTGACGGCCGCCTCGATATCGGCTGCGTGGCATCGCACGGCCATTTCTTCCTGGATCAGGCGACCACGAGCTACAGCTTTGTCAACGACAACAAGCCCGCTACCGCATTTTTGTTCAAGCTGATCTCGCAGCTTCAATTCAGCGGCACCGTCCCCATGATCGATGTCGAAGCCTATGGGCAATGGCTGACGAAATAGAAAATGTGAAGCCTAGCCCAATCTCTCATGAGCTTGCGTACGTCAGGCCAATCGCCGCACGATGCTGATTACAGACCGAGCGAATATTTGGCCGCGCTCATATTGGGTGCATAACTAAGATTGATCGCGCCAAATTCCGCTGCGATCTCGGGCTTCAAAATCTTGCTCTCGGTCAAATACTCATTGGTATTCGACGAAAGGAACACGATTGGCGTTGTCGCCCCGGCCCCGCGCAAAGCCGACACGGCCTCAAGGTAGGTCTCATAGACCAGGCAATCCTTGGAGGACTCCTTGCCGCGTCTTGCGGGAGCGACACCGGCGTTCACCCGTGCGAATGCCTTGGCCGGAGCTAGGGGGCCGGGCATTACCGTGCCGAGCTTGGCGAGCCAACGCCCCACAACCGCGCGTGCGCGCCCGACGTGATCGTCAAGATGCGCAAGACTGACGACCCCCGGAGCGCCAAAGACGGCGGAGAGCTTGTTGATGCGGTCGACCTGCTCCCGTACCTTCTTGAGATTGCGTTCGGCCTCATCCTGGACAGGCTGATCATGATCGGAAAACTCGATCGCCACCTGTTCTGCCATAAGACATATGAGACCACCGGATTCCGCCGCCGCCACGAGGTCGATGGCCGCTTGCCGATCATGCGGTTTAGCCATCTCGCGTGTGGGATCACGCATCACGTCCAGAATCGAGCATGTGTCAATGCACAGCACCGGAACGCCCGCTGATGCAATCGCGTGTGCGTCCATCCGGCTCAGCGCTCTTCGTAATAGGCAAGAAGAGCGATAGAGGTCTCAAAATCCCCCGCAAGCTTGTGGGCAGAATCCTCGTCCCAACCGTCCGCTTCATGCAGCCAACGAGCCAACCTGTCAGCGCCAGGCTTGTCGCCGCTGCGATGCACGGCGACGAGAAAGTCGAACCAGCGACGTTGATCCGATGGGTGGCTTGCTCCCGTCGATTTATTTGCCGCGCCGGAAAAGCGCTTTAACTTTTGCGTAGCGTCTGGAGACAGCCAGTCATCGAGCGTTTGCCGAGGCTCGGTTGTGGAGATCGTGAAGCCGAAACGGGCAGTGACCGGCGCAGCGATGCGCGCGATAAAATCCGTAAGCACGGCATTGTATTGGGCGAAGGTGAGGCTTCCCATCTCCAAGGGAACGATGTTCGGCACATAATAGCCGTCCTCGGTTCCCCATAAGGTCAATCCGGCGGCCGGATGGTCTTGGCCGGCATCTCGACGAAAAAGAACGACATCTTCCGAGGTCACAGCGTTCCGCGCCACCTCTGCCGACCGTTCCAGATCTACTCGCCAAGGATCGACGGCCGCTGTGATGAGCGCATCGCGCAATTCGGGCCGCTTCGCGATTGGGCCGCGGATGGCCATGTCTTGATAGACTTCGAGTTTTTCTGTCACATCTGCCCTTTCAAAATATCTTGGGTCGTCCTCAGGCGACAGTGGGGAGCGGGTCGGTGCCTTCGCTCAGGATTGCGAGATACCCCCGGTAACTGAAGACCCGGCCACGTTTGCGGCCAGTGACCTCTTCGACGATGCCGAACCGCTCCAAATCGGCGAGCGCCGCATTGACCGTGGGGGCAGATAGGCCCGTCTGCTGGACGAGCTGGTTGGCCGTCAGATAGGGATTCTGCTGAAAGAGATCGTGGATACGCAGCGCCGAGCCGGCCCGGTCACTCTCCAGCGTGATACGTTCGCGGTCTTCCTTGAACAATTCGACGATCCGGGTGGCCGCGTCGAACGCCTGATTGGCGGTATCCGCGACGCCCGTGAGAAAGAAGTCGAGCCAGGCTTCCCACGCACCATGCTCGCGTACCTCCTGAAGTAGGCGATAATAGTCAGCGCGATGGGTTTTGAGATAGAGGCTCAGATAGAGCAGCGGCTTGCGCAGCACGCCGTTGACGCAGAGATACAGCGTGACCAACAATCGACCGATCCTGCCGTTGCCGTCCAGGAACGGGTGGATGGTCTCGAACTGAACATGCAGCAGGCCCGCCTTGATCAGTGCAGGCAGTCGCGAGCCTTCCTCGTGCATGAAGCGCTCAAGCGCGTCGAGACAGGCATCCATCTCCGCCGGCGGCGGTGGGACGAAGAGCGCATTGCCGGGACGTGTGCCGCCGATCCAGTTCTGCGAGCGCCGAAATTCGCCGGGGCTTTTCGTGCCGCCGCGCCCGCTTTGCAGCAGTCGCGCGTGCATCTCACGGATCAAGCGCAGCGATAGGGGCAAGTCTTCCAGACGCTCCAGCCCATACATCATGGCATCGACGTAGTTCGAGACTTCGCGGATGTCGTCGATCGGCTGACCGGCTTGCGCCTCGGTCTCGAAGCGGAGCAGGTCCGAAAGGGTCGACTGCGTGCCCTCGATCTGGGACGAGAGGACGGCCTCTTTCCGCACATACATATAGAGGAACAGTTCCTGGCGGGGGAGCAGCATAGTGATGCCGTCCAGACGCCCCAAGGCTCGCTCCGCCAGACTCAGCCGTTCCAGCAGGGCGAGCACGTCGATCGACGGCTCTGGCGGCAAGGGCGGCGGCACGAAGGCGCGCACCATTTCACCTGCAACGGGCGTTTCTACAAAGCGGCCTAGCCGAAAATTGGGGGCGGGTTCAGGCATGGACCCAGTATAATGCTGTACCCTTATTTAAGCAATGGCCTCTTGGCTTAAATAGGAAATGAGCTAAGGTAAGCGCTCTTAAATAAGGGGCGATACCACTATGGGCGGGTACACTCAGCGGGTTCGTGACAGTATTCTTCCGCTTTCAGTGGCTGGAACCCTGCCGACTGCTTTTGGCGAGTGGTCCTTCACTGAAAACACGGTCGATCACGAATCGCCCATCGAAACTTGCGAACTCTGTGGCCAGCAGGATCTTCGCTACCACTTCGAGATCGCCAATCGATATACCGACTCGACGCTCTGGGTCGGCTCCCATTGCATACTCCAGTTTGACGTGGCGGTCCTGGAGAAAGGTCGGCGTCTTTCGCCAACGGAGGCGAAACGTCATCTCACCAAGCTTACCCAGCAGATGCAGTTGGAATCCTGCATCCGCACCCTTGAGCAGCTTGCCGCGAAAGAGAGCAATCCCGTACTGTCGGGGGCACTTGATTACTACCGCAAGAACAAGAAGCTCACCCCGAAATATGCCGCCGTCGTTTTCTGGAAACTTCGGGCTTTCAACGTCGATCATCACCCGTCGTTCTTTCAGGTCGAGCTTCGTCGCACTCAGCACGTCGAAGATCTTCGACAGATGCAAACCTCGCGCGTCCACCGCTTCTGGAGCGCGTTGACGACGGCGCAACGTCGCAAGGCTGTTGAACTGGGTCACTCTCCACCAGAGGGATAGACCGCGGCGATCAGGATGCACGGCTTTCCGGTTTCTCGGCTTTGCGCATCCTGATCCGTTCTTTGTGCCCGGCTCCCGCTGGCGCTCACACCGGGTGGGTTGCTTGGGGGCGCTGCCCCCTGGCGCGGGCAAGGGTGAAGCGCGGCAAGCCGCGCTGTCCGGGGTGGTCTCCCCAACCTTCCGCGCGGATACGATTTTCAGCACATCCGTAATTGTGGAAATCCGCTTGTGCAGGCCGGGTGATCCCCCTCCACCCCGGCCGCCCTGGCCCTTGCACCCCCCGGTCTCGCCGACGGGCAGGGTTGCAGCGCAGCGCTGCGCTTCAACCCAAGCCCACTAGGAGCAAAGATCATGACGACTATTGCAATCGAAACCACCGCCGCGCCCGCCGCCGTGACCGGCGCGGAGGTGTTCATCCCGCTCAACAAGCTCAAGAAGCATCCGAACAACGCTCGGAAGACGCCGCACAGCGAAGCGTCTATCGAAGCGAAGGCGGCGAGCATCCACGCCAAGGGCATCCTGCAGAACCTCGTGGTGGAGCCGGAGCTTGACGCCGAGGGAGCCGCGACCGGCTTCTATCTCGTCAGCATCGGTGAAGGCCGAAGGCTGGCGCAGTTGCTGCGCGTGAAGCGCAAGCAGATCAAGAAGACCGAGCCGACCCGTTGCGTCATCGACACCGTGAACGACGCCGGCGAAATCAGTCTGGACGAGAACGTCACACGGGAAGACCTCTCGCCCGCCGACCAGTTCGAGCGCTTTCGCGAGCTTGCCGAAACGCGCGGATGGGGTGCGGAGGAAATCGCGGCCCGGTTCGGCGTCACGGCCCATGTCGTGCGCCAGCGGATGCGACTGGGTGCTGTCAGCTCCAAGCTGATGCAGGTCTATCGCGACGGCGGACTGACCTTGGAGCAGTTGATGGCCTTCGCCATCGTGGACGATCCGGCCCGGCAGGAGCAGGTGTTCGAGAACCTGTCGTGGAACAAAGACCCTTCGACCATTCGCCGCGACCTGACCCGGATGCACATCGCGGCGACGGATCGGCGGGCGATCTTCGTCGGCGCGGAAGCCTATACCGAAGCGGGCGGCGTCATCTTGCGCGACCTGTTCACCGAGGATCGCGGCGGCTTCTATGAGGATGCCGCGTTGCTGGACCGGCTTGTCATCGAGAAGCTGAACGGGATCGCGGAAGCCGTGAAGGCCGGGGAAGGCTGGAAGTGGGCGGGTGTTCATATCGATTATCCGCACGGCAACGGCTTGCGCCGCACCTATCCGCATCCGGTGGAATTGTCGCAGGAAGACGAGGCAGCCTATGCCGCCGCGCAAGGAGAATATGATGCGCTGACTGAGCAGTATGACAGCGCCGAGGAACTGCCCGACGACGTGGATCACCGGTTCGGGGAGTTGGAAGCAGAGATCGAGCGCATCGACGCTTTGCGTCACGCCTATGATGCCGACGAGATCGCGCGCGGCGGTGTGTTCGTCATCCTCTCCCACGACGGGGAAGCCCGCATCGAGCGGGGTTTCATCCGGGCCGAGGATGAAGAGCCTGAGACCGAGGACGGTGAAGGCAATAGCGTGATCGATGGCGTTCGCGTCAACGGTGATGGCGAGATCATCGAGGATGGCGACCATGACGAGGACGGTAGCTCGGTTTCCGCGCTCGAGACCGAGGATGAGGACACTGGCGATGCAGGCAAGCCGCTGTCGGACCTGCTCATCCGCGACCTGACCTCGCACCGGACGCTTGGCCTTCGCCTTGCGCTGGGCGAGCAGCCGGACATGGCGCTGATCGCCGTGACCCATGCGCTGGCGGCGCAGACCTTCTATCGCGGTGTGGACGCCGCTTGCCTCGAAATCCGCCCGACCAACAGCAATCTCGCGTCTCACGCGGACGGGATCGAGGACACGGCGGCGGGGAAGGCGCTGTCGGATCGTCATGCCGGATGGGCGGCAGATATGCCGCGTGATGTGGCGGACCTGTGGGGCTTCGTCGCCGGTCTGGACCAAGCCAGCGTCATGGCGCTGTTCGCCCACTGCGCTTCGCTCACCGTCAATGCGGTCAAGCAGCCTTGGGAGCGCAAGCCCCACGCCCATGCCACGGCCGACAAGCTGGCGACGGCAGTGGCCCTCGACATGACGGCGCACTGGACGCCGACCGTGCGGGCCTATCTGGGCCGCGTCACCAAGGCGCATATCCTCGCCGCCGTGCGCGAAGCCGTCAGCGACGAGGCGGCGGAACGGATCGGGGCCTTGAAGAAGACGGAAATGGCGGATGCTGCCGAACAGCTTCTGGCCGGGACCGGATGGCTTCCCGCCATCATGCGAACCGCGCGGCCCGCGTGGCTGGACGAGGCGCACGATGGTGACGCTTTCCAGATTGCCGCCGAGTGAGGATCGGGCCGGGATCGCATCAGCGGTCCCGGCCTTCCTTTCCTCACACCCCCAGAATTCCGGTCGCGCGGTGTTCACCACGCGACCGGCTGACCTCGACTGTCCGATGACCGAAACCGTCATCGGCGCTATGGAGAACCGTCATGATCGCCGTGATGTTGATGAGCGTTGCCTTGATCGCGGGACTTTGCGTCCTGGCCTATATGCTCGGCGTTTATGCGCTGCCCTTCATGCTCGGCGTCGAAGCGGCGCGCTTCGCCTACGGCACCGGCTCCGGCCTGATCGGCGCGGGCCTTGTCGGCCTCGTCGCCGGAGCCGCAGCCTATGGCTTGTTGGTATTTGTCTTCGCTTCGCTACGCTCGCCGATCCCGCGCCTGATCGTAGCGCTCGTCTTCGCCGCACCCGCCACTATCGCGGGCTACGCCCTTGTCCACGGCGTCACGCGCGAGGCCGTGCCGTCCGAAGTCTGGCGGCAGATCTTCTGCATTATCGGCGGCGGTTTCGTCGGTGTCTCGGCGCTGATGCGATTGGCGGCGCCAATGCCGCAACAGACGTGAACCGGTTCGGATTCCGTTCGGGTTGCGTTCGGGGACATACAGCCGCTCAGAAGGCAAAATGGTTGCATCTCAACGAAGGAGAGCAACAATGGAAACCATAGAACGCGACCCCGTCTATATTGCTGAGCAAGTGAAGTTCATTCGCAAGATGCACAAGCTCACGCAGGAAAACCTCGCGGAGGCTGCGGGCTTGACCACACGCACCATTGAAAAAATCGAAAGCGGTCGTCACCGGCCTGATGAACAGACGCTGCGCAGCATTGCCCGCGCCATGCAGATCGATGTTCGTTACTTCCAGAAGCCTACACCCGAACAAGAAGCCCGACAGAAAGCGGAAATGGAACGGGCGCTCCGTAAGATGGTGCTGGTGACGACCAACCCTATCCGCAAGGCAAGCGACTTCCTCTCGGCGTTCGGACAGCAACACGCTTTTCGCATCGATACCTCCGCCGTCACGGACGATGCCGCGTTGGAAACGGCAGCCGCCATGACGGACTGGATCACGGATTTGAATGACGTGTGGGACGACTGCTCCATGTCACAGCGTCTTGAATATGCGCGGAGCTTAGTAGAGCTGTGCGAAGACATGGATAAACACGGGTTCATTTGCCATATGGGAACCCACAAGTAGCAGCTTCGCCAAAAGGACCGACCAACCCTTGTCTTCACGGTGGGTTTGATGACTCTTCTGCCCAAAGATGGTTCAGAAGGCAGCCGCTTCGCTCTCGTCCAGCTTGAAGGTGGATGGGAAAGCCTGGAATCGGATCGAGGTCCAATAGGATAGAGGCGATGGCGTTGCCCTGCGGGCCGCGCTTTCGGCTGCGCCGGAACCGCGCCAACGGCGCGTTTCCGCCATTCGGCTTCAATCGCTAACGCGAAGAGCGGCGGTGATGCCCTTCCGCTGATGAAGCCTCCGCTCGGGCGATCGAGCGCATGGAGATACCCGATCACAGTGACAGTGGGGACCATGAGTCGTTATCTCCGTTCTCGAGATCGACATTTTCGGCCGGGGAGTACGCGCGCAAATTTGGATCGCCGGTTGGTGAGAACGGTCACGCTGCTCCACCGGGTGATCGTCTCCAGCCTGCAAATGTTGGTGCTGAGAAGAAGGTGAAAATCGGGAAACCGTGTCCGCCCATCGAGGATGGACGGGCCTTGCGATCGAAAGTCAGGGGTAAGGTTGGTGCGATTGCAGGTTTGCCACCGATCTTAGATATGGCGCGGAGGCCGACCACCGCCATTGCCGTGTTCCTTCCGATTTCCCTGTCAGCCACGCCACGGCGTCCTCGAATGGACTGGGTCTGACCGAAGACCGGCTGCGCCTCGCTCGTCTTCCCGCAACGGCCGTCGCCCGCTTTTTTCCGCCGCCTGCGGCTTTGCATCGCGAAACAAAAAAGCGGTCGTCGGCCGCCTTCCACTGCGTTCCAGCCCTACGGGTGCTGGGCCGATCGTCCCCGGTCGCACGACCACCATCGAGGTCGCGGTAGGCGCGGCCCGGAGGAAAAAGGAACACGGCAATGGCGACCATCGGCACCTTCACCAAGAACGACAACGGCTCGGCTGGCTTCACCGGCGCGGTCAAGACCCTGACCCTCAACGTCAAGACCGTGAAATTCGTCCCGACCGAGGGCGACAGCGAGCGCGGTCCCGACTTCCGTATCTTCGCAGGGGCCACGGAATTCGGAGCGGCCTGGAAGAAGACCGCCCGCGAGACGCAGCGCGAATATCTCTCCGTCAAGCTGGATGATCCGAGCTTCCCCGCCCCGATCTACGCCAGCCTGATCGAAGGCGAAGACGGCGAAGGTCACAATCTCATCTGGTCGCGCCGAAACGGCGACTGAGACCGGACATCTCCAGGAGCCCCGCTCGCCCGAGCGGGGCTTCGTCATGGTCATGGCCGTCGCCCGCCTGTCAGGAAACACGGCAATCAGGATGCGCGGTTTTCAGGGTTTGCGGTTTTGCACATCCCGATCGGAATTCCGTGCCCGGCACCCGCTGGCTCTCATGCCGGGCGGGTTTGGCTAGGGGTTCCACCCCCGCGCGGCGCAAGGGATCGCTGGCGCTCGTCCGGGCCGGTGTCCCCGGCCTTCCTCCACGTCGTTCCTCCGTTCCGTGCAGGCCGGGTGATCCCCCTCCCGCCCGGCCGCCCTTGCACCTTGCTACCCCGGTCTCGGCGACGGCCAGGGTTGCAGCGCAGCGCTGCGCTCGAACCCAAGCCCACGGAGACAGAAAATGTATCATCAACTCGCCACCCGGTTCGGCCGGAACAGCCACCAGATCAGCGGGCGCGAAGCCCTCGACAACGAAGCCCTCTACCGCCACGTCCCGTCCGTCTTCGCCCGCGAGGCGCATGACAGCCGGTCGGATCGGTATGTTTACGTCCCTACCATCGAGATCGTGGAGGGGCTGCGAAAGGAGGGATGGTTTCCGTTCTTCGCGGTGCAGTCCGTGCCCCGCGACGGAAGCCGTCACGGCCACGCCAAGCATATGCTGCGCCTCCGCCGCGATGACGGGATCGGCAAGCCGGAGGCAGCGGAAGTCATCATCGTCAACAGCCATGATGGAACGTCGGCCTATCAGATGTTCGCAGGCGTGCTGCGCTTCGTCTGCACCAACAGCATGATCGCGGGCGAGCGCTTCGAGGAAGTCCGCGTCCCTCACAAAGGTGGCATACAGGATCAGATCATCGAAGGCGTCTATACGGTCGCCGAGGACTTCCCGCGCTTGATCGATGCGACCGAGACGATGAAGGAGACCCGCCTGTCGCCGGACGAACAGCAGGTATTGGCCGAGGCGAGCCTTGTCGCCCGCTATGGCGAGGACGAAAGCCCTGTCCGCCCCGATCAGATCATGGCCCCGCGCCGCCGCGAGGATGTCGGGCAAAGCCTGTGGAGCACATTCAACGTCATTCAGGAGAACATGATACGCGGCGGGCTGGACGGTCGCCGCACCAATGCCGAGGGCCGTATCCGTCGCAGCCAGACCCGCGCCATCAACGGCATCGATCAGAATGTCGGGCTGAACCGGGCGCTGTGGACGCTGGCCGAAGGGATGCAGCGCCTAAAACGCGGATGATCGTAGAGCCGTGCAGCCGGGTTTCCGGTTGCACGGCTCTACGTCTTGGCGGCTGTCCGATTTTCCGCCGATCCGTGTACCCGGATCGGCGGCGCGGCCGTGTCAATGCTACGGCCGCCGCTCGCCGGGCTGCGCCCGGCTCGCCAAAACATTTCTGCAATGTTAAGTAATGATTCACCAATATTGATCGCATTGCGCGATCTACATATCCGGCAACAGCGACTTCAAAGTATATCGGAAGTTGTGGACACTTCGTCTTTCCAGCGCTGATCCCATGCTGGAAGAAAGAGGTGACGCCATGCCAGGTTCCAATTGGCGCGCGCCGGCCGCCTATGGACATGCGCAAAGCATTCCTGCCGCCGGCTTCGCTTGGGAATATCTCCGCCGCGACGACGAGTATCGTCGAGACTTCCATCGCCTGAAACGGCAATCCAGCCACGACACCGAGGCGCAGACCGCGTTCTCCAACCGCTGGGGGTTGCGATTTCGCGGTGGACCCGGACCAGGCCGCCGATCGCGCATCGCTCTTCTGGACGCCCGCGCTTCAGCCTGACGCCTTCCGACTCCAGCCATCGAGCGATCCCCCCAACGACTTCGCCATGCCCATCGTGCTGCCGAAGCTTCCCGGCGTCGTGGCGCGATCGGCCGTCGATGGCTCCTGGCACGGCCTCCGGCGCGGATCGGGCGAGGAACATCGCTTCTGGCTCGCGAACGCGCCGCCCGAAGGTCCGACAGGCTTCGTCGTCATCCTGCCGCTCGACACCCTGTTCGAGTTGCGCGCCGAAGCGG
>Ga0075012_10002487_pt1 | contig 18121 bp, 18 predicted proteins | sample All_14_2_FD_71474 | JGI IMG/M metagenome (GOLD analysis project Ga0075012, IMG submission 71474) | Freshwater microbial communities in response to fracking from Pennsylvania, USA - Allegheny Zone_MetaG_DW_15 | ecosystem: Environmental > Aquatic > Deep subsurface > Groundwater > Drilled... | reverse complement strand
GGACCTAACAATGCAGCCAATGGATCTGCCTGTGCCTTCTTTATCAGTTTGAATTTGCTAGCCATATCATTACTATTCTGTGACTACTATAACGATGCCTACATTAACTCTGAGTACTTCGTGGTGATATAGGGTTTGAAGTCTTTTGTAGCATCGACTGTGACAATCGTAGTATAATAATGAGAGTCCACCTTACATTTATAGCCAATATTGTAATACATCACCGCCGCCGAGTCGCCACCAATGGCTGCCTTCGCTCGTTTGAAAAAGATTAAATCGCCACCATCACCATAGTTCTGCTTCCTATCACTAATAGGGACGAAGCAAGATTGAGGATTGCGATTATTCCTAGCAATCACACCCATACCTAACGGGACACCATTGATGATAAGATCTCCCGTTTTAAGATCAAAGGCATAGGCTTCTTTTCTTGGTCCATTGATTAACCCAAAAATAGTCATACCTTGTGTTGGCAATAATGTAAATGGTAAACTCTCCGATATCTCATTCGTATCGGTATCCAACTTGTATTGCGACAACATACCATCTTCATTTAAGGGTGCTGAGAGCTTCTTAGCATATCCTATCTCACACTGACAGCCACGATCAGGGCGTTGGGGGATGAATCCCTCTTTCGTCAACTTGATATACGATCCACATTTGGGACATGAAGGAACAACAACTTCGGTCATACCCTCATAGTATGCATACCAAGCACACTGACTATCATTATCTATGAGTATCTTCTGAGAGACCATAAATCAAATTCCTCCAATCATCCACAACCATTGAGAAGTCTTTTAAGAGCGTATTATATCTTGCCCTATGCTGTTCGGGAAGATATTGTGCAAATTCATTCTTCAATTTACGATAAGCATTAACATAATCAGGAGCGCAGAGATCGTCTATCTCAGTTTTCTTACGAACATCTGCCACAAACTTTGGAAGATCGAAATACTTACCAGGACAAGTAACATCATCACAACCTGGAACATCCCTATGTCCAATGATGATGGTATCAGGAAACTCCTTCATAATAATGCGCACTAATTCAATTGCGCTTTTATACTGTTCATCTGTGGGTTTATGATAATCCATATCTCCCACTAAAGCTACACTGATGCAGTTCTCGTTTGTGGGCCTTGGATAACTTCGGGCGTTCAATGGGTGGCGCGACCAAAGCTTGCGACAGATGGATCGCTTAGTATTGCAATGGTATGTCGTGACGCGCGGTTTTGTCAAGAGGTAAGAGCTACCGTCTGTATCAACAGCATAGTGATATGAAATCCCAGGATAATTGAACTCGGATATATGGTATTGAGCCATATGTGCGAAGCTCTGGACTGCTCGTTTGGGTATATTGCCTGTATGATGAATTACAATATACCTAATGGGTTGCAATCTATGATGCATAGTCTTTGTACGATGAACGGGAAGCTCACCGCGAATATCTTTGATTTCCATTGAATGTCCTATTATGAGTAGTCGAAGACCGTCTCTAAGGCGAAGTTTGTGTAATCGCCGCCTCTAGCGGTCGGATTTGGCCCAAAAGACAAACCAAAGTGCTTCGTATAAACTACCTGCGTACCATCCACAGCAGTCTTAGACAAAATACTCTCACCACCATCCAATACAACACCATTAGCCTCTGTGTCTCCACGGAAGGGAGATGGCATTACGTTAGCCGTAGGATAGGCATCGCCTGTAACATAGATCTCAACGGGACTTGTTAGATTTGCAGTCTGGATAGGAGCATCAGCAGGATCATCGGCAGTACCCGATGTGTATAGGTACTTAGCTGTCCATGCAAGCCCGACAGAATAGCCTTCCGCTAAATCGACTTCATCTAATTCGCCATTACGTGTAGCGTTAGTTCGTTTCCACCAAATAACCCAATTAGAAACCGTAAAAGCTGTAGATCTTGTTAACATCAATCTAAAGCAGGTCCCCATAGAGTATTGTCCAGCGGAGACTGAACCAAAACTCAAGCCGGTACCTGCATTGACGGTTAGACTTTCAGCACTAGCGGCTGTTGGACATACTAAGCATTTTACCTGCGGTGCGCTCATGTACTATTCTCCCTTTTGAGTCTCCGGCATCTTTACAGTCTGTACCATAACATCTAGACCCATTAAGTAAGACAGATACTCATATACCAGTATTTTCTGTGCCTCTCTGCCTAGTCCCTCTTTACAATACTCATTAGCAAAAGTGATGAAATCCATCTGTGTGATATTATCACCATGAAGAATTCCCTGTCCAGAACAGTTATATACTTTTAGTCCTGTCCAGTTCTTACCTAGATGTTCATTGAACCATGCCCAGAATACAATGAAGGTGCTATGAGTTAGGACTGGGGCTCCATTGATATCGGGAAACTCAAGGCGTTCCTTATCGATCTTATGCGTTCTTTGTCTTCTCTCTTTATCTTCCGATACACCTTCACAATATCCCTTGTCAATTCCTGTTGGGTAAGATAAATCATGCCCTAAGAAAGCTACTTGATTCAAACCCAACCATATTGGTATCTGCACCGCGAATCCGCTTGTTAAAACTCCTGGTATCAATCCACCCTTTCTACCTGCCATTCGGAGAATCGCTTCGGAGATCTTAGATGTCGCATCAACGATATTGAACCATAATACTTTAGCTCCGGTTCTATCAATAGCCTTATATGTTCGTGGGTGAATAACTGATGCGGCAAATACAATCACATCGGAAAGATCCATATCTGCGAAATTCTCATGTTGATGCTCGTGAGGATCACCACAAACTACGATATTAGGCTTGATTCCGTTCTTTTTGAATAGTGTCGGCAATGCAGCATCAACACAAATAATGAAACAATCATCAGCAACAGCGGCTAAATTCTCCAGATCATTATTGAGCGAGGGGCCTGCACCAACAACAACACAAGGTAACATATTGACATATTTTTCTAATGCGCTAGCGACTGCTAGAATTGGCACTCCTCTTTGAATCCTATGAAAATGATGAGAGAAGTTACTAATATAGATCTGATCGAGAATACTAGCAGCATCCTTGGAGTAGCTCTTGCGCATCTCATTGATATCTAGAATAGCAGGTTCATCAACCATCTCCTGCGCAAGACTTGAAATCTTAGTGAGTGCCATAGTGAAATCCCCTATAGTAACTGAGCAGCTAAACCCGCAAGGTATGACCTTTCGCTACGATTTAACTCCACATGCGAGAACATATCTTTGCCACCAAAAACTCGCAAGATATGGGCCGCACCGCAGCTTTCATTATCAAGATATGGTGCATCAATCTGAGTAGTGTCAGCGAGACATATAACTTTGGAACCAGCACCTGCTCGGGTCAAAGCTGTCTTGATTTGTTGAGGTGATAAGTTCTGAACCTCATCTAAGATAATCCATGACTTGGTAATCGAACGCCCACGCAAATAGGTCATTGCATCTAGCGCTATAACCCCTTCTTGTATCAACCACTCACCAAAACTCTGCTTACTTATCACTCCCTCTCTCAGCTTACCAGTCTCAGCAATAAATTCAAGATTGTCGAAATATGGCTGAAGCCATGCCTGTAATTTTGAATCTTTGCTTCCCGGAAGAAAACCAATATCATTACCTACGGGTACGATTGGCTTGATCCCAACAATTTGCGAATAACGCAAATACTGATCACCCTTAGGGTTCCAAGTTTGAGCTAAACCGGCAGCCAAGGCTAATAGGGTCTTACCCGTACCCGACGCACCTGTGATAAGCATTAGATTAACTCGCGGGTCATACAACGCATCCAATGCCATACGTTGACGAGCATTGTTGCCCTTAATGCCAAAAACCTCGATTTCATCATTGATAGCCTCTACGATACCATGACTATTCTTAACAATTTTGGTTCTAGGCTTCTCGCCAAGAATGTTGTCTTTAACAATAGCATATTGTTGATTACCTAGCATTTTATCACCAATTGTCATAGCATTAAAAGCCGCAGCTTCAATTTTATTATGTGATTTCAAATGACTAATCACAGGAATTTCTACACTGAGATACTGTTCGCTAAATACTCCACTCCAAAGTCTCTCGGGTATAACTAAATCAGATTCATAATTCTCTGTGATTATTCCAAGGGAAGCACCTAATATTCTCATCCCCATATCTTTACTAACTAAAGCTATCTTTTCATAAGCTGCATCATTTACATCCTTAAATTGCAATGCTAATTCTATAATCAGGTTATCGTTAACAGTATATCTCTTATTTACGCTTTCAAGCAAATACTTAGTTGCGCCAAAAACACTTAGCTGCCCCCCTGTAGACAAAGGACAATGCAGCATATCGGGGTTGCTTTCTCTTAGCTTTTCCAAGAATCTAATAGCAATTCGAGCTTGCGCACCAACGTAACCATCCTCTTTTCGCTGCCGATCAAGTTCCATGACTACAACAAATGGAATGATAACGTCATTATCTTCGAATTTATCAAAGCAGGTTGGATCATGAATTATGACACTAGTATCTAGGATGAATGCTCTAACTCTGCGATCTTCTTCATACATTATTTTTGATAACCTCCGAATAGATCACCCATGGAGTCTTTCGCCACTAATTCCTGAATCTTCTTCATCAATTTTCCACCAGTAATATAGTCTATGGTATCCTCTAAGACAACGCCCTCATAGAGATCGTGATCTTGCATTTGAATAGATGTAATCGTGCCCTGAAGAATTTCAACATTGCCAAGTTTGCCAGTATATTGTTTGTCTTGTGACTTCTTAACAACCAACTTGGAGAACGGAACGAAGATATAAACTTTGAATGGCAATATATTGTCTTTTCTCTTGCCAGATATTAGTTTTAGCATATCTTCAGGATCGCGAACAATAGAAACTGTCAAAGGGAAGTTCAATCCTTCAACTGTCATTTCCCAAATATAGTTATGTGCCCCCTCAACAGATGGCACATTCTTGATAATTGAACCAGGAATACATCTTAATGCCGTCAAGAAGATAGTACTTCCTACCTCGTTTTCAAAACTATTGTGTCTAAAGATACCCACCTTAGAATCGTCGATTTGAAAAATAGGATCTTCGATACGATACTCTCCGTGCGTGTCGTAAAACTTTCTGAATTCATGATCTGATAACACCTGATGAGCAAAAACTATCTTCTTAAAGAGATCTTCCTTAAGTTTGCGCTCATTCCCACGGAATAGATCGGGATGATTCTTTTTCACTTGCTCATGGAAGGCTTTTTCCAGAACATGACGATTATGCTTGCGTGCCTTCATCGTCATATCATCTAAATTCTCACCTATCGACCGCTTACGATCCTCAATTGTAGTCTCATCAATCAAATCCTTAGGATCAACGTTTAGAATTGCATAATAGTCATCATTGAAATCGATGAGTGAAAATATCCGCTTATCCTGCACTGTTTTCATACGATTACCTTCTTGGTTGCGTTCACTATGATTATATGCCTTGTTACATAGGTTCCCATAGCTGTTATATAGGATTTTCCGACACCATCACAGGATAGTAGTTTGATGAGATACGGCTCTTTCGATTCAGGTTTCTTGCGCACCATTTATGTTAACGGCCTCCCGTTAGCTGTCTACAGCACGTCCAAATTCTTCATAACCCAAAATGCTGAGCCTGTAGATATGGTTCAAGGTGGTGGACGTTCTGTCGTTTACAAAATTGATGAGAAACGATTCCAAGCATCCTTAACAATTCCATTATACGTAAATTCAGATGGTGTAATAGATGATGCTTGCCGCGAAATCATCAAAGCTGCGGACAATCCTTTTTACGCACTTACTATTCATTCCAATTTTGGTGTAAATCTCAATACAATTACAGCCCTACTTTATCATCAAACTTTTTCAACCAATGAGAATCAACGCTTGACACTGAAAAGTGTAACGATAAAAACACTAACTATCAATGTTCCAAATCAAGGTGGAGCTACTTTAGAGGTCACTCTAGAGGGCCTACCCGATCCTGATAATGAAAATGACTACGACTATGATCTCCCAATTGAAGGCTATCAAGGGTATATGGGCCGACAAGTCAGTCGAGCCGATACTCTGGTTACCATGCTACAAAATAGCGAATTAGTATATGGCGACGATATTAAAGAGTTGTCCATTACCTTCAATAATACTGTCGAACCACTATTCCTATTATCAAGAGAGATGATTGATTGGGGTAGCTTTCTATATCTAGGTAGCACAAAAATATCCGGTTCATGGAGTGAAGCTGTCCGAGCAGAAAACTGGATGGACGAAAGAGAAACTTATCATGGTGGAGGATATGCTTTTGGTAATGACTTAAATATCTATATAGCTGATCTTCAAGCCACAATCCTCGACGTTTTATACCAGCCCGAGGAAACTGAGCTTGCAGTAGGACTTCTAAATAAGAAGACTGATTGGCACGCAATGTTTAGACATGGCTCTGTTGAACAGGGGAATAATACTATCTTTGAGAACATCTAGAGGAATAGGGGTCATATAATGGTTAAATCCAACATAACAGGTATTTGGAGACATGTCAGACTAACAAGTTTGGTCGATGGCGTCACCACAGGGGTTGACGTAGATGGTAGCCTAATTAGCGCTGGATATCCTCTGAATGGTATCTACTTAATCATTCAAAGTGCTACACCTAAACTCTCTATGGAAACAACACCCGTACCAATGCTGGTTGGTACACCCAAGACAAAAGTTGTTAGAATTAGTTTCGCATCAGACACACTATCTATTACAGGACCACTATTGTTCGCCGAAGTCGATGCAGCGCTAACCCCATCATTGGTGCTCGATAAGACCAGTGGCGTGTACGGCGATGCCGCCAATGTGGCAGCCGCATATCTTGGAACGATGTTAGATCCTATTGCTCTTGATGGTTTGACCAGCTTCGCCTCAGCAATCGGTTTCACACTAGATGAGAATGGAGCGAACTTCAATATTACGCTAGAAGGCGATCCGGGCTCTCTATATCCTGACTTCTCCGATCCTGATGATGACACTATCATGATCCCCTTTGGTTATGATGCTGATGAGTACGGCTTACTTCCAGGCACCCCAACCACACCAATTGGCACTGCTTTAAGAGTAGGATCATGGTATGATTTCTATATCACAGGCACAATTCGGGCTAAGAACAACTCAGGATTCGAAACTGCACAAAGTATTGATGGTGTCGTATCTAAAATGAGTTTCAATATTCAGATAAGCTCTGAGAAAATCCCAATCCTGGGTAATGACCAAGCTCCTTTATTTGCGATTAGCTCCATACAAATGACGGGAAGCATGGATGTCATCTTCCCACTACTAGTAGATAATGGCGTTAACTTCCCAACGCCCTTCACAACGATGCAAAGACTAGATAGCGTATGGGGTACCACCTATTCTACCGGCGACTTCCCCAATTACCCTGACGTATTTACCATCGACACAATTAGCGCAGTACCCAAGTATAAGGTAAATGATGCTCCATTATTCTCAGACTCTCTCATGGGCGTAGATCTTTCTGCTGTAGATGTGGTATTCAATGAAACATCAGTTGATATTGGTACGGGCGTCCTGAAAGCTAGTCTATCTTATATCGTCATATTCACTGAATAACATAGAGGTTCAATATGCCAGTTACTAGCAAATACTCAGGTATATGGGCAGTAGGTATAGATCTGGCTGCTCCAATTGGTGGCGCTGGCAAAATCCTCTGTGACAATATCAGTCATGACTTCTCGCTTGATATCTCACCATCAAGTCTGCTGTCGGGATCTGGCAATATGCTGATTCATAAGATTGGCAATCTTACAGCGTCATATGGTGTCTCAGGCCCTCTACTAGTTGGTGAGATTGGAGCCAAAGTAGCTGATAATGTATATGATGCGTTCGATTATGCAAGTTATCTACCAATGCCAACTTATCAGAATATGAATGGTGTATGGTGGCAATCTGCATTACAAAGCAAGTCCTTCTCAATTAGTGGCGACAGCAATAAGATGCAAGCAAAGTGGTTTGCCGAACCTGGATATACTAATGGGGTTGGAAATTACCTTGGTGACTTATGGGCAGCAAGAAAAGTATTGACAACAGCATACAGAGAAGCATCATGGTACGATTTTAATTGTACACCGGCTGGGTTAGTTAAACAGGCCGACGTTAATGTAACATTCAACTGGGATACCTTCAACCCAATCGGTGGCTCTGCTGTTTTGGCAGGCACTCCATTGGCGAACCCTATCACTGGTACGACGGGACCTGTAGCTCAACGCTCTTGGCATCTACCAATTAGAATCTTTACAGGGTTAAGTATCACATATACCTGTTCAGCAATTATGGATATTTACTCATTGACTCATGAATATGGTGGCTATACCTATAATCCAGGCTCAACCATCTACGTCAGTTCTCAACCTCAAGACATTCATGAATATCTAAAAGTAATGCCATTTAATGTCACCTTGCCCCCAGCCCCAGGTACCTTACCTAGAATTTTAACTTCAGCCAACTCCGTGATGTCTGACGCTATCTTTGGCAACCCATATGGCTCCTCTGGCGCACCATTCAACATCATAGGATGGTACATAAGAAGCGTCAATGATAGCATTGTTCCTGGTATCTGCACAAGTACCATAGTAGCGGATGCGATATGCGCTCCGGTATAAAAGAGGGAAAATATGGCAACTCAGGCAGATCTTCTTCAAAGATTATTCTACTTGTCTGAAACTGGGACCGAGCTTAGTAACTACTACTATCAAATCGGCAAGCTTCTAAGAATACAGTATACTCCGGTGGGCGGCACTGCAAGCTCATTATTCCTCAAATCTATTGATGTAACCCGAACTAACAATGCTAAAGCTGTGCCAATGATGGCAGGTAGGACACCTGGGGAAACTAACACCGAAGTATTGTCTAGTGGTGGTAGTGGTGGTGGCGGAAGTAGTGGTAGTGGTGGCGTAACTTTTCTAACCCCGAATATTGATCCTGATGTCATCGGTATTGATATGCCCCATAAAACTATCACACTATCAGGACCTGTACTAAAGGATGATACTACTTGGTTAGATTTTATCAAAGAAGCCATTCAAAATACAATGAATAAAGCCATGGATCCCTATGGTGAGATGTTTACTAATGCTAATCCGATTTTGGAGTCTATTACTATCGCAACGAGCACCAATGAAATTACATGGTCATTAAGCTTCATAGCCGATTCATACTATTATAGAAGTCTACCATCAACTTTAACACATACATTTGATGTCGAAGTAATAGATGACGTAAAGCGTAAGATTAAATGGTTTGATACCAACCTAATGATAAAAGATGCAATCTTACCCGGCAAAGATTCCAATCTGAAGTTTTATATGGTTGATTGTAATCTATCCTGGAACTTTACCATTGAACGCTTTTTTGGTCTAGAGGGCGCGGTCGATAATGTCCCAATGTATCATCCCACTATGTTAGAGCATACATACACCATTAATGGAATTAGCCCAATAGTGTGGGACACATACAATGTAAAAGAACAATTGATTGAGGGTGTTTCTCAATTTGTATCCGACAATATAGCGGGTTGGATGACACCTCAGTATTTTGCGTTCGATAACTATGAATTTTCACTGTTCATTAACAATAGAACAACTACTATTGAGCCAATTGATCTTGAAAATGACATCATAATTCCAAAGGATGTCGCAGATTCATATCGTTCAACTGCTATCAATAATCAATGCAAAGTCTCAGTTGATCCAAATCAACCTGCAAAACTTACAATCGTCGGTTTCAGAACATATGGATATGGATAAAGATGCCAAATACTACTTATAGATTATTAGATGTTGTCTCTGTGCAAGTACCTATCACTACTGGTCTATCAGTAGAGAAGGCACTATTATGCCAAAACGCCGATACCAATAAAAGCATCAGTGTACAACAACTTCCTGAAACTATTGGCTCTGCCATTATGCCCCATCGTGACATTGGTGATGAAGAAACCAACCATACAGTCACTGGACCAGCACTCATAGGTAATTATGTCGTAAGTGGACCAAGCGCTACTGAGATACCATACATAGGCACAAGCAAATTTCTTTACGATATGTGTTCCTTAAATGCTAATCTTGAATATTGGGATGTACCAACATTGGCATTACATTTACTTAGCTATAGCCCTGGAATTGACTATGATATTAACCAAGCGATCAAAAGCATAAAACTATCACTAAGTAATAATGGTGGAATCAATGCAACGATAGCATATGCTGGAGCAGCTATCAATATTGCCCCCGAACAACAAAGAATGACACCTAACAATTTAGCAAGAGTTCCTTTTCGTGAAGCTAATTATTTCGATTTTCAGGTTGGCTTCACCATCCTTGGTCTTGAAAATGTAATCCCTAGTATAGCTTTTGGTATGGTCAGCGATCTTGATATTACATATACCTTCGATTTTCTAAATCCCGACTATGCAGGCAAACCACCTAATATGCAGTATATCTTCAATGGTGCTACTGTAACCTGGAGTGTCAAGTTAGCATATGACTGGGCTGTTTTACAAAGCAGTTCACTAGCCAACATCTTAAAAGCAGTATCAACACAATATGACACAATATCAGGTAATGAGATATCAAACATATCACTATCTCAAACACTAATCGATTGGCATGTCAAAACAAGCTACCCATCAACGTCTTTTTCGCAGAGACTTCAACAAGTTTTCAGTAGTCTTAATCGCACCCCCAGTTTTCCTGGTATGTATCACGGGATAGGAGACAACAGAATTGACGGTTTAGACGGTGGCAGCAACTTCAAAGTCAATGGATTCGAAACTAGCGCAAATCTACAAATGGCTTTCCCAATATCATATATTACGCTTAGTGGGGAGAAGGTGATGTCATGGCTACCGACATAGCTGAAAGCCTAACTAGTATTCTGAGACTTATGGGTTCGACCGCGACCATCGTTGAGGACAAAGATACAACATTCCTTGTACCAACTCCCGGAACAACTCCCGTAGCACCCGGTCAACCCACGATAGAAACACCAACATATCCCAATAAGGTATATATCGTATCTACCAATATTACTGATAATTCAACAATATCACACAGCAATGATGATGTAATTGGTGGACGATGGGGACTAAATACAGAAGATATTGACGATCTCAATAACAAGCTATCCATTAATGGGCCACTACTAATCGATCCTGCGACGGGAGATTTAGGCTGGTCCCTTATTAGTGGTGATGTTACTTTTCTAGATGTCTACTCATGGATAGCATGGCACGCGAATGATCCCACAACTTCAAGACGAATTGAATCCTTAAGCTTAGATCTAGTATCAGGCAACACAATTAATGCAACGTTTAGGACTACTGCTCCTTTTGACATGCCCAATATTGTAATCAAACGCAATACTCAGATAGACGAGGTTGCGACCAATGTACTTGAAGGCGCGGTGACTAGAAAGCTCAAGAACTCTGACATTAAGGCTCCTGATAACATGATTATTACTGGCTGTAAAGTCGAAACACAGTTCTCTTGGAGCCCGATTAAGACAATCGCAACCCTTCAGACAGGCACCGATGCGCCCGACAAAGCCAATTGCATCTTTATCGACTATCCTGACAGTACAGAAACTGTAGCTTATTACGAAAATGCCAGTTTTATTGGAGGCGACTATTTATCTGAGGTTTTACAGCGTTTCACTGGAAGTAATGCAGCCGTATATACTCCATTCAGTGGTCCCGTGGCACCATTTCATGTGCTTCAGCAAATTGCTTGCAATATGTCGATTGAGTTACTTGTGCCAACCAGCGTGAGTACTCAGATACAAGCAAAATGGCTAGCGGGGACATTCTCAGAGCTACCTGTTAACCTAAAACTCCCCAATGATAAGAGCCTAATTGAAGCGGTCTGTTTTCCTGATGGCAGCAATGAATATGCCAACACACTCTTCAATATGCTGAAAATGTCTGCCCTACAGAATCCTTCGTGGCGAATTGCTTCCCTAACCACGACTGCCGCAGGGAAGCAACTCACCAAATATAGTGTTACTCTCAACTCAACCTTTAGAGCCTAATGCCTTGATCTTATCATAGCATTTACTCAATATATTGAATGGTCTACGCAACAATGTGGAATAGATAATAATGTCACCCACCGGAACTTCTATGATTATTGCTTTACCATCTATATTGGCACATATCACACCCATGAACATACCATTCTTAACATCAGTGACTGTAAGATCAATAATGGCTCCCCCTTGTGCTTCAATAAAATCAATCAAGTGGTGATAAGGCGACTTAAATGTTTCAGCTTTCTTCCCTAAGTCATTAAGGATAAACATAAAATAATCACTTTGAGGTTTAGTAATCAATGTTTCAAAGACTTTATCAGTTTCATGCTGACTAACCATAACGACAGAAAAGTCATCACTCATCCTAATACCAATAGCTACAAAGTTAGTAAGTTTTTCATAGTCTGATAGTGGCTCAATAACTTTATTGTAGTCTACTTTCTTTGGGAAGTATTGTCTGATATAACCTTTTGGAGAAGACATTACTTTGCCTCACTAACCTTTCCGTGCAAATACATAGCGGCAGCGCGAAGAACCAGATTCAAGGAATCAAGGGCAGAACAAAGAACGTCCAGTGAAGTATCCTTATCCTCGACACAGAGCTTCAAGGTAGCAATATCTTCATTAAGCCTATTAAGGATATCAGGATCTAGCCTCGCACCATGCTGTTCAGCGAAAATCATACATACCTTGAGTCGATTTCGTGCCTCCTCCATTTGTGCATAGCTCGTTAGCCAGAACTCATCTTGTTCTTTATTCTTGGTGGCATCCTCAATCATCTTAGACACTTGATTCTCTTCAAACTTCAGCCCATCATCAATGACCAAAGCCTCCATAACACCTGTAGCTAGGTCTTGTGCCTGAACACTAATAATTCCATCTGCATCAATGTTGAAAGTTACATCAATCTTTGGGACGCCTGCCTCAGCGGGCATAATACCTTCAAGGATAAAGTGACCTAAAGCCATATTATCTATCGCTCGCGCACGTTCACCTTGGAAGATTGGAACGCTTACCTCCATTTGAAAATCATAGGCTGTTGTGAAATTCTGAGTCATGGAACATGGGACAGTCGTATTGCGAGGAATAATGACACTAGCCAAACCACCCTTTGTCTCAACCCCCAAACTCAAAGGAGTAACATCGAGCAGGATCACGCCTGACGATTCACCTGAGAGGACCGAGGCTTGAATAGCCGCACCCACCGCCACGGCTTCATCGGGATTGACACCTTTGTAGGGTGTCTTACCTGTCCATAGTTTTAGATTCTCCACAATCAACGGCACGCGCGTAGAGCCACCTACCAAGATGATCTTATCAATATTATTGGGCGAGATCTTAGCATCCGCCATTGCGCTAATTAGATACTGCTTTGTCTTCTCCACTAATGGAGAAATCATCTCATTAAAATCATACCTATCAACCGTAGTATTAAGATTGTATGGGTCTCCGTCAATTGTAGCAAGATATGGAACCATCACAACAGCAGTAGCTTTATTGGATAATTCTATCTTAGCATTAGTAGCGGCTTCTCTCATTCTGGCTCTTGAGGGAGGATCTAACTTACTTCTTATCTCCTCAGGAATATCTTCCATCAACTTATGGTACAATAAGTCATCGAAGTCATCGCCACCCAATTGTGTATCACCACAAGTACTAATTACCTCATAGATACCACCCGAAATCTTAAGAATACTAACATCAAATGTACCACCACCAAGATCATATACTAAAACCGTACAATCTTCCTCATTAGTGATACCATAAGCCAAGGCAGCAGCCGTTGGCTCGTTGATAATACGAAGACATTCTAAGCCCGCCAGCTCAGCAGCCTTTTTGGTTGCTTCACGCTGCTTGTTGTTAAAATACGCGGGCACCGTCACAACAGCTTCATTGACTTTCTGACCAAGATATTCCTCAGCATCATGTTTTAGTTTCTTAAGGACCTCAGCAGATAGCTCTTCGGGGAGTTTGTTGATAGTACCACCCAAACCGTACTTATTCGCTGTACCTATAAGACGTTTAAATGATGATGCACTGGTACCAGGGAATAGAATCGATTGTTTCTTAGCATCGGCACCTACCAATGCATCCCCAGTTGGTGTATATGCCACAACAGAAGGAACTAAACGATTACCTTCTGCACTTTGAATAACGACAGGCTGCCCATTCTGAATAATGGCGACAACACTATTAGACGTTCCGAGATCAATCCCTACTGCTGGCATTTCAAAGCCTCCTCATCTATTTGTCTTTGCATAATCTTTGCATACCTACCCTTACGGAAGAATGGTCCATCATCTATGTCGGTATTAAATGTAATCATCCCATCTTGTTGCAAGAAGTTAGCAAAATCGATAACTTCATCCAATGTAATTGGCTGCCGAATCGGAAGCTCTTGATACCAATCATCAATCAAAGCAGAGGCCATATTAGTAAGAAACGATTTGCCACATCGATCACAATTAATGAACACGAGTATCTTAGGAGTATTATTGGGTATAACGCCTTTCACCATATGCTGCATAATCGGCGCGTCACATACCACACAAGTCTTTGGAAGTTCTAGGTCTTTAGATTGCTTCATCTATCATTTCCTGTCCTAACTTGAATATCTCGTTGCGGTTACTAAAAGTTTCAAGCTGTATATCATCAAGAATATCATCAAGGGCGTTTACTAGGTCATCTTGTCTGAATTTGCTCATAACCTCATTACTGAAGCGTGAGCCATCATATGATTTATACTGCGAGCGTGTGCTAATCATCATATTGGGTTCAGGATACACAGTATCACTACCAACACACTGAATACCATTTGCTCTCGATATTAATGACAAATATGAAACAGAAGGATATGTTCTGATATCCACACAGGCTTTTGAACCTAATATCTCATTCCTAATCTTATCGGGGTTAGAATTACCAGGGCAGGCAATTAGAATCTCTTTGTCTATACCAATTTTAGCCTTGAGTTTATTTATGCGATCTCGCAACTGCCCATAATTACTATAAGGTGCTAAAATCTTCAATGGTTCATCCAATTTAGACAATAGGTAAGATTCTACCACCATATCCATATCACGAGTAGCATCATTAATATAGTAGAATATCACCCCTAACTTTTCTGATGGTTGATTATACACATTATATACAAATGGAAAGTTTTCATTAAAAAGGTAGTGCTTCATTTTATGTAATATAGTAGGAAATTGAGAAAGCCTATATCTTGTAGCAAAACCAAAGTTCTTACCATTATCTAATAAGAATGTATTGGGATTTCCAAACCACAAAGATATAGAGTTATGTGGTGAACGATAATTTAGCTCCTCTAATTCATCATTGGGAATTGCTGGAAAAGGCATATCAGAATTAGTATAATTTCCCTCTACATTCCAACGATGATTTAATGAGCAAGCGAATTCATACGCCAATAAGAAATCATCCATAAGATTAGGAAAGGTCTTCATTCTAAACATTATGCGCGACCCCATACAATCTGAGGTGTTATATATCTAGAACTATCAGGGTGATTCTTATCCTTAGCGCGTCGGAGGATATGAGAGGCTAATTGATCCTTAGAGCTAACAACAAATCCTTGAGGAAGTAAGAAGCAAGACAGCCCATCCACCATAGGCTTCTCTGAACTTTCTAGAATACTGTCTATATAATCTGTTGTCTTATCATAAAGCAACCAGCGTCTCATTATTTGATCACCTTATATTTCAATCCTTCGCGGGTGTAGATCTTTTTGCGGACACGGCTTCCTTTCCACATCCGCCTACAGACATAATCAAAATCAATGATAATTGCTCGCGTTTTTCTACCACGATTACTTCTTAAGGCACGTCCAATGCTCTGAAGAATAACGGCCCCATACTTTCGCTCACTACCAAATTCTTGCTCAAAGATGCCACTATCATCCGATGCCACATCTTGCAAGGTCTGACGCTTCTTGGTTGGTCCATTATTGATTGCCAAGAATTCTTGTGTTTCTTTGTTGATAGATGGAATCTTAGTGCGCGAGCTAGTATCTGGTTCTCGCCCACCACCCGCAGCCAAGATAATCACATCAAGAGATGGGACATCCAAACCTGTGTTAGCAATAGAAGTAGCAATGATGGTTAATAACTTCTTGTCCTTCAAGTCTTGGACAAGTTGACGGCGCAATTTCATAGGAGTATCGCTACAAGCAAAAACGCTACCTTCGATCATCTCCTCTAGAGTTCGCCCATGTTCTTTTTCCCCAATCAGGATAAGAACACTCAATCCCTCTTCGTTGAATTTGGTAGTATAGGCAGCGATCTTATTGTTTAGCTCCTCGTTTCGTACCACCAACATCTTATAGACATCTTTAGGTGACCAGTCTTCAATAGCTACCCATTGAGTAGTCTCTTTCTGAACTACGTCTCCTGTGTCTAAATCAACCTCTTCATAAATCCTAGTAAATTCTGCGCCTTCAGGATCATAATAGATCTTAGCAAAATAGATCTCAGGTTCCACCAGGAAGCCTTCATCGATAGCGCGCCGTAAGGTCATATCGATCAAAATCTTACCAAAGGCAGATTCTATCTCAAGGTCTCTACCATCTTCACGATAAGGAGTCGCCGAGAAAGCCAATCTATAATAAGCGCCTTTGCATTTTCCTAAGATTGTCTTCCACATATCAGACGCACAACGATGCGCCTCATCAGCAATAATACATGGTGCGTTCTCAATCAGCCACTGAATTGATTCGCGATTGGCTTGGATAGGACTCAGTTCTTTTTGTTCCTCTTTGCCAACCCGACGGCGAGTATCTTCTATGACTTTTTGCTTATTGGGATCGTATCTAAGATTATATGCACAAAGAGCACTGTTGATGATACAGACGATAATTGGCTTTGGCGTACCATCTTTATCGAAAATATCTACATGCCCATCACCAATAATACCAACCGATACAGGTTTGCCATATTCCGTAATCATATTCTCAATTACAGTTTTGGTTTGATAAAGTAAGTCTCTAGTTGGAACGAATACAAGAACTGGACTAACTTTAAGGTTAGCGATAATTGCGGTAAAGGTAATTGTCTTGCCTGTACCTGTAGGGAAAGAAAAGATACCTCTAGTTCGCTTTTCAGCTATTTTAATGGCTTCTTCCTGGAAATAGAACAAATTCAGCGGAACCGTTGGGTCACCAGGATCGGTATTATTGAAAACATATTCGCGCCTGCGGGGAGGTTTATCGCGTTGGTCGTCAATGACCACTTCAAAACCCAAATGATCCGTGATATAACTCGCCACTCGTGACAGACAACCCGATGGGAAGGTCTTACGCTTCCAGTCCCAAAGATTAAGAAGCCCATCCCATTGACCAGAACGATACTTGGGGCTCCACACAGCAAAGTCAGGCATGTATGACAAAGAGCTACCAATAGCCTTCGATGTATTGAAGTCCACTGGCCCCTGGATTTGAGACTCTACATTACCTATTACTATCTTTAGTTTTGGCATAAGCTATCTTAGAAAATTCAACACTTTTGCTCTATCATATTCTTCCACGAGCATTGGTAGATACCACTTATTTATACTGTCAGGATTTACCCAATCAGTCATGAAGCCAGGGTTGGGGAAATGCCGGCTCCACAACATTGCGGTCTTCACACCAAAATGTGTAGATATAATGGTATTGCCACCACAGAAGCCAACAAACCCCGCACAAGCCTCAGATCTCAATAAAGCCAAGAACTGAATCAAGTCAGTTTGCCCAACCAAATCTATTAATTCCTCTCGGGTATCATGACATTTAACTCGCTTAGAGAAGTCCATATCCCAATGGCATCCTGTCAAAATAGGTTTAGCGCCAAGAACATGCATAGCATCTTTACAAATTCTATAACCCTGCTTGGCACAGAAAGATTTCACCCATCGTTGAAACATACCATGATTAGAGAAAAAGGTTAAAAAGAACTTCCCGTACTTCTTATTATACTCCTCAGTAAGTTCTTTTTCTCTGTCAGTTTTAATGATCTCATAGTTGAAGTTACAATCATATTCCGGC
>Ga0075012_10002486_pt1 | contig 18123 bp, 19 predicted proteins | sample All_14_2_FD_71474 | JGI IMG/M metagenome (GOLD analysis project Ga0075012, IMG submission 71474) | Freshwater microbial communities in response to fracking from Pennsylvania, USA - Allegheny Zone_MetaG_DW_15 | ecosystem: Environmental > Aquatic > Deep subsurface > Groundwater > Drilled... | reverse complement strand
ATCGACAGCAGGGCCAGAATCAACAGCACGGCCACAGCCGCGATGGCGATCGGGCCGGTGCCGCCCCGCATGCCCCTGTTCCTGCCGTTGTCGCTCATATTCCCCCACACCCCTAGCCGCACCCGAAGGCCGCACGACGTTAACCTTTTCCCAATCCGGCGGATCGGTCCAGTGAACTTCGCGATATGGTTAACGCGACTGACGCCATAGCGTTGCCGCACAGTGACCACATTGTGTCCGAGCTAGACTTTTCCCCAGATGGTTGCTTGCGAATTCACCTGCCGGGCGAGGGGCTTACCCCTTCCGCTGCGCCAATCTGGGCCCATATGGCCGTTCTGACCAGACTTCAGGAATTCCGCACCCATGGCCTATATCGCCCGCGACGACCGCCCCGAGGACAAGTCTGCCCGCTATGCCGAGGTCGCCGAGGAGATCATGGCGGTTCTGGAGGGCGAGCCGAATCGCACGGCGCGCATGGCGACCGTCGCCTCCATGCTGCACGACGCCTTTCAGACCTTCTTCTGGACCGGCTTTTACGTCGTGGATGAGGACAAGCGCGCCGCGGGCACCGATGAGCTCGTGGTCGGGCCCTATCAGGGCACGCTGGGCTGCCTGAGGATCCCGTTCGGAAAGGGTATCTGCGGGGCCGCCGCCGCGACCGGGCAGACGCAACTGATTGACGACGTTCATGCCTTCCCTGGCCACATCGCCTGTGACAGCCGCTCGGCCAGCGAGATTGTGGTGCCGGTCCGGGATGCAGAGGGCCGGCTGATCGCCGTGCTTGACGTCGACTCGACCGAGAAGGCCGCCTTCGACCGCGTCGATCAAGCGGCGCTGGAAGACCTGCTGGGCCGGGCCTTCGCGGTTTGATCCATGGGCGTAGCCGCCTATGGTCCGCCGGATGAACAGCGGGAGACATCAGGCATGAGCGACAGGGTATTGGTCATCACCGGCGGTCAGGGCCAGCTGGGCCGGGCCGTGATCGCAGCGGCGCTGGCCCGGGGACTGAAGGTCGCCGCCATCGACCATTCGGCGGTGGACCCGTTCGGCTCGCAGGCCTGTCTGGAGATCGGCGGCGTCGATCTGACCGACGCCGCGGCCGCGAAAACGGCCGTCGATCAGGCCCGGGCCCATTTCGGGCGGCTGGACGCCGTGCTGAACATCGCGGGGGGCTTTGTCTGGCAGACGGTCGATGACGCCGAGCCCGCCTGGGACCGGATGTACCGCCTCAACCTTGTCACCGCCCTGAACACCAGCCGGGCTGCCCTGCCCCACCTCAAGGCCTCGGACGAGGGCCGGATCGTCAATGTCGGTGCTGCCGGCGCGCTGAAGAGCGGCATGGGCATGGGCGCCTATGCGGCCTCCAAATCGGCCGTGCACCGCCTGACCGAGAGCCTGGCGGAGGAGACCAAATCCAGTTCGGTGACGGTCAACGCCGTCCTGCCGTCCATTCTGGACACGCCCCAGAACCGCAAGGACATGCCCGACGCCGACCCCGCGACCTGGGTCAGCGTAAAGGATCTGGCCGAGGTCATGCTGTTCCTCGCCTCGCCTGCGTCGCGGGCCATGACCGGCGCCCTTGTGCCCGTGACGGGTCGGGTCTGAGCGGTATGACGCCCCGGCCCTGCCGCAGTGTGCTGTTCGTCCCGGCCTCGAACGCCCGGGCGGTCGAAAAGGCGCGCGGTCTGGACTGCGACGTCGCTGTTCTGGACCTTGAGGATGCCGTGGCCCCGAATGCCAAGATGGCGGCGCGCGAGGCCGCCTGTGCGGCGGTGCGCGAGGGCGGGTTCGGGCCGCGCCTTGCCGTACGCATCAATGCGCTCGAGACGGAATGGGGCGAGGATGACAGTCGTGCTTTGGCCGAGGCGGGCGCGGAATGCATCATCGTGCCCAAGGTCGAAAGGGCTAACCAGATCAAGGCCGTGGCCCGGATCATGGGCAAGCATTGCGCGATCTGGGCCATGATCGAAACGCCCCGCGCCCTGTTCAATCTTGAGGACATCGCCCAGTGCGAGGCCCCGCTCGAGGCCCTGATGCCCGGCGTCAACGACCTGGCCGAGGCGCTGGGTGCGACCCTGGGCGACGACCGCGAGCCGCTGAAATCCTGGCTGGCCATGATCGTCGCGGCGTCGAGGGTGTCGAACCGTCTGGCTATCGACGGTGTCTACAATGCCCTCGACAACCTCGACGGTTTTGCCGCCGAATGCGCGCAGGGGGCGGCGTTCGGCTTTGACGGCAAAAGCCTGATCCATCCGTCGCAGATCGGGCCCGCGAATGCGGCCTATTCTCCCGATGCGGCGGCCGTCGCCCATGCCCGCAAGGTGGTCGAGGCCTTTGCCGCGCCGGACGCAGAGGCGCTGGGCGTGGTCCGGGTCGATGACCAGATGGTCGAGCGGCTGCATCTGGCCGCCGCCCGGCGCCTGCTGGCCCGGCATGATCGGCTGACCGGGGCGCGGACCGGCGAATGAGCACCCGTGACCGGCCCCCGGCGTGGGTGTCGGCGCCCGGCCTGTGGCGCATTCGCGGGCTGGAGGCCTTCATCCCGGAATACCGGCTGCAGCGGCTGCCCTCACCTGGCACCCGCGCGGTCATCGGCTGGGGGCGGAAGGGAACGTCGTGGGTCGGCCGGACCTGGGCCGGGCGGGCGGGTTTGCCCTATCTGGCGCTCGAGGACGGGTTCCTGCGCTCGGTCGGGCTGGGCGAGGCCGGGGCCGCGCCGCACAGCCTGCTGATCGATGATCTGGGGGTGCACCATGACGCGCGGCGCCCCTCGCGACTGGAGACGCTGATCCGCGAGCCCGACGGCTGGTTCGATGCCGCGATGGAGACCCGGGCCCGCGCTCTGATCGGGACCCTGCGCGCCACCGGCCTGAGCAAGACCAGCATGGGGCGTCTGGACCTCGACCTGCCGCCCGCCTCCGGCCCCCGCATCCTGATCGTCGACCAGACCGCCGGTGATGCCTCGATCGCCGGGGGGCTGGCGGACGGGGACAGCTTTCTGGCCATGGCCGAGGCGGCCCGTGCGGCGGTGGGCGGCGGTCAGTTGCTGGTGCGGCGACACCCGGCGACGGTCGCGGGCCTCAAGCCCGGCTGCCTGTCGGCGGAGGCGCTGAAAGGGGCCATACCGGTCGATGATGTGGCGCTGGATGTGCTGCTGCCGCAGGTCGATGCGGTCTTCACCGTGTCCAGCGGTCTGGGGTTCGAGGCCCTGATCCGGGGCCTGCCGGTGCATTGCTTCGGCCTGCCCTTCCATGCCGGGTGGGGGCTGACCACCGACAGTCTCTCCACACCGCGACGGGGGCTGGACCGGTCGCTGGAAGTGCTGGTGGCCGCGGTCCTGATCGTTCAGGCCCGCTATGTCGATCCGGTGACGGAGAGCCCGTCGACGCCAGAGGCCGCCATGTCGCGGCTGCTGCAGCAACGGGACCGGGCCCGCAGGCTGGCAGGCTATTCGGCCTGTGTCGGCTTTTCCCCGGCCAAGCGGGGCGCGGTCAGGCGTCTGGTGAACTCCCCGCTCGGCGAAACAGTCTTCTTCACCTCGACCGCCGCAGCCGTGGCAGCCGCCCGCCAGAAGGGCGGCCGGCTGGTCGTCTGGGCCGGCAAGGAAGCTCCCGAAGTGGCACCGGCGGCCGAGGCCGCGACCTTGCCCCTCTGGCGGATGGAGGACGGCTTCCTGCGCTCGAGGGGCCTTGGCTCCGATTTCAACGCCGCCCTGTCGGCCGTCATCGATCCGGAAGGCATCCATTTCGACGGATCGCGGCCGTCCGCGCTGGAGCAGGCGCTGGAGGCCGGACAGACCCCGGCCGAAGACATTGCCCGCGCCCGCGCACTGCGACAGGTTCTCGTCGAGCGGGGGCTGAGCAAATACAATCTGGGTGGTGCAACGCCGCCGCCCGACTGGCCGACCGACGGTCCCCGGGTGTTGATCGTCGGTCAGGTCGAGAATGACCGGTCCATCCTTCTGGGATGCGAGGACATCCACACCAATGCCGGCCTGGTCCGGGCGGTCCGCGAACGGCTGCCGGACGCCTTTCTGATCTATCGCGACCATCCCGATACGGTGGCGGGCAACCGGCCGGGCCGGCTGGACGAAGACACCGCCCGGCTGGTCGATGCGCGGGCCGAGGGTCTGGACATCACCGCCTGTCTGGACGCCTGCGATACCCTGGCCACAATGACCTCCCTGACGGGGTTCGAGGCCCTGTTGCGCGGCAAGCGGGTGATGACCTGGGGGCGGCCCTTCTATGCCGGCTGGGGCCTGACCGAGGACGCGCTGGCCTTTCCGCGCCGTACCCGCCGGGTCGATCTGGACACGCTGATCGCCGAGGCCCTGATCCGTTACCCGCTGTATGTGACCCCCGACGGATACCCCTCCGAGGCCGAGGACCTGGCCCGACAGCTGGCCGATCCGGAGCCACCGGCGGACAGCGGGCGTACCGGCGGGTTGCGGCGCTGGGGGCGCGGCCTGATCGCCAGCCTCGACCGCAGCGATCCACCGGCCTATTGAAGACCAGCATCAGAACACGGATACCCTTGTGAGCGCCTCTTCTCCGACTGCCGTCATCGCCGCCACCGGCCTGTTCACGCCGGAACAGTCCATCTCCAACGCCGAACTGGTCGAGGCCTACAACGCCTGGGCCGAGCTGGAGAACGCCCGCAACGCCGAGGAGATCGCCGCAGGCACCCGCGAGCCCCTGACCCCGTCCTCGGTCGAGTTCATCGAGAAGGCCTCGGGCATCAAGAGCCGCTTCGTGCTGGACAAGACCGGGGTGCTGGACCCCGAGCGTATGGTCCCGCATCTGCCTGAGCGCTCCAACGACGAGCTGTCGATCATGGCCGAGATGGCCGTCGCGGCCGCGCGTCAGGCCATCGCCGCCTGGGGCAAGCCGGTCAGCGAGATCGGCGCCGTACTGTGCGCCGCCTCGAACATGCCCCGCCCCTATCCGGCCCTGTCGATCGAGGTGCAGCAGGCGCTCGGCATCGACGGCTTTGCCTTTGACATGAATGTCGCCTGTTCCTCGGCCACCTTCGGCCTCAAGACCGCCGCCGACTTCATCGCCTCGGGCTCGGTCAAGGCCGTGCTGATGGTCAACCCCGAGGTCTGCTCGGCCCACCTGAACTTCAAGGACCGCGACAGCCACTTCATCTTTGGTGATGTCGCCACCGCCGTGATCATCGAGTCCGCCGATCAGGCCGGACCGGGTGGGTGGGACATTCTGGGGACGCGCCTGAAGACCGTCTTTTCGAACAATATCCGCAACAATTTCGGCTTTCTGAACAATGCCGCGCCGGAAGGCATCGGCAAGCCCGACAAGCTGTTCGTCCAGCAGGGCCGCCGGGTGTTCAAGGACGTGGTGCCCATGGTGTCCGAGATGATCCTCAGCCACGCGAACGATCTGGGTCTGGAACCGTCCGGCCTGAAGCGGCTGTGGCTGCACCAGGCCAACATCAACATGAATGAGATGATCGGCCGCAAGGTGCTGGGCCGCGATCCCGAGCCGTCCGAGAACGTCATCATCCTGGATGACTATGCCAACACCTCCTCCGCCGGGTCGGTGATCGCCTTCCACCTGCATCAGGAGAATATGGGTGCGGGTGATGTCGGCCTGATCTGCAGCTTCGGCGCGGGTTATTCAGCCGGGACGGTGTTCGTGCGCAAGCGCGGCTGATCGTTTCGCCTGGCGATCACTTTTTACGGCGCCGCTTGCACGCGGCAGGCGTTTTTGCGAACGGGTAGCTCAAGTCCTGGAGACCTGACGGGAGCCCCAGTCCATGACCCAGTATGCCGCCCCTGAGTTTTCCGGTCCTTGGATGGCCGGTATCGAAGAACCTCTGGCCCGTGATGTGGCCACTGTGCTGAAAAGCATGGGCGGATCGTGTCACCAGACGCAGGTGGTGCAGTGTGTGGCGGCCCTCAAACGTCAGCGCGGCGAGACCGTCGCCCAGGACCTGGCCCAGAAGATCGTCGAGGTGTTCGAGCGCTATCGCGACCTGTTCTTCCGCCCGTTCGGCGAGGGATCCATGCGCTGGGCGCTGAAGCCCGAACTGGCCTGACCATACCTCCGGACACAGAAACGGCGCGCCACCGCAGGGTGACGCGCCGTTATCATGTCTGGCGACAGGCTTAGAACTTGCGGACGAAGTTCAGCGACCAGACGTCGGCTTCGCCGCCGTCGTCACGGAAGTCGCGACGCGTCCAGTCGGCGCGGATGCCGTTCTGGCCGTCCAGCGTGTACTGGGCGCCCACGCCGTAGTTCCAGCTTTCACCATCGGCCGTGGCGGTGACGCCCGGGCCCGACACCTTGATTTCGCTGGTGCCGTAGCCGACGCGGCCGAACAGCTCGAAGTTCTGGCCGAGCGGCACATAGCCGACGCCATAGACGGCGGCATCATACTGCAGGTCGGCGGAGACGGTGGTGGTGCCGACCCGGAAGTCTTCGTCCTTGACGCCAAGCGAGACTTCGCCTTCGGCGCCAAAGTTCGGGGTGAAGCGGGTGCCAATACGCGCCGTGACCGCGCCCAGCTCAACGCCGTCGGCTTCCAGTTGGCTGTAGCCGATGGTGCCGTAGAGGTTCGAGGCCGGATCCTGGGCCAGGGCGGGGGAGGCCATCAGGGCCAGGGCAGCGGCAGAGAGTACGAGACTACGCATGCGTGTAGTTCCTTTTTATCGTTGATCAGTTACCAGCCATCCCGACTGGCAGAGGATCAAGTATGTACAGGTTCGGGCCGTTCCAAGGCCGAACGATTACACGCCGGTAATCGTGGGAATAGTGGCACACACCGCGTTCTGCTAAATACGACAGAATTGTGTATACTTGAGGCCCGTTTCGCCACAATCATGGCGTCTCCGTCACGAAAACGGCGGTCGCCCGCAAGGACGACCGCCGCGCTTCATCAACAGGACGCCGGGAGTTATTCCGGCACGCCCACCACGGCATCGACCGAATTGCTGGTCACGGGGTGATACAGCGGTCGCGCCTCGGCATAGATGCGCCGCGCCAGATCACGGCCCCAGTCGCCCTCGCCCCACAGGGTCTGGAACAGGGGCAGGACGAATTTGCGGCGCCCCATACCGGCCAGGAAGGCTTCGGTCGGAGCGACCGCGGGTTCGTAGCGATGGGTCATGGCGATTTGCAGCCAGGCGAACAGCACTTCGGAATTGCCGGCCGCCGAGAGGCCGAGGCCTTCGTCCAGCGCCTTCAGCTGGGCCTCGCTGAGCCAGTCCTGGCCGGCCTGATGCCCCTCGGGACGCCAGGCCAGGAAGCGCTGGCGTTGCTGGGTATTCCAGCCCTGCCACAGGGATTGCGGCGGTGCCCCGCCCTCGACGAAGGCGCTTTGAGCCGCCGCATCGACCGGATCAAACGCCTGCGACACCGGCGCCATGGCATTGGACGGCAGGCCGGGCTGATAGACCCAGGCGTCCATCATCAGCGCCGCTTCCAGCTCGGCGTCGCCCTGGATCAAATGGGTGCGGATGTCGTCGAGGAACATGGCCGTGGTCATGGGCCGATAGGCATTGCGCTCGAAATAGCCTTTCAGCCAGGCGTCGAACCGGTCCCGGCCCACGATCCGTTCTATGGTGCGCAGGAAGAAGGCACCCTTCTCATAGGCGATGCTGGTCATGCCCTCGTCGGGGTCGCGGCCGGCAAGCTCCAGCTTCAGCCGGGTGTCAGCGGGCGGCAGGTCTGCCAGCGTGCCCTGAAGGTCTTCCCAGCCCAGCACCTGCTCCTGCATGGCGCGGTCCCGGCCATAGACCGCTTCCATGATCCGGTTCTCGAAATAGACGGTGAAGCCCTCATTGAGCCAGAAGTCGTCCCAGGTGGCATTGGTCACCAGATTGCCGGACCAGCTGTGCGCCAGTTCGTGCGCGACCAGGGCGACCAGCGACTGGTCCCCCGCGATGATGGTCGGGGTGGCAAAGGTCAGGCGCGGGTTTTCCATGCCACCGAAGGGGAAGCTGGGCGGCAGGACCAGCAGGTCATACCGGCCCCACAGATAGGGGCCGTACAGGGCCTCGGCCTCCTCGACCATCGACTCGACGGCAGGGAATTCGGCGCGCGCGGCCTCGAGCATCGACGGCTCGGTATAGACGCCGGTCCGCTCGCCCAGCGCGGCAAAGGCGATGTCGCCCACGCCGATGGCGATCAGATATGGCGGCACGGGATTGTCCAGCCGGAAGCGGTACGCGCGCTCGCCGGGCCCGGCGGGTTCGCCCTCGGGCGTCAGCATCTCGGCGCTCATCACCGCCTTGAGCGCTTCCGGCACCACGATGCGGGCGGAGTAGGACTGGCGGATGCCGGGGCTGTCCTGGGTGGGGATCCAGGTGCGGGTCAGGATCGCCTGACCCTGGCTGAACAGATAGGGCTGCTCGCCGCCCGCCGTCTGTTCCGGCGTCAGCCACTGCAGGGCCGCAGCATCGGGCCGGGTGGAATAGCGGATCACCAGCTTGCGCGTCTCGCCGGCGCTGAGGGCCGGCAGGTCAATTTCCAGCGCCTGTCCGAGGATCGGATCGCTGGCACCCAGTCGCCAGGTCAGGGCGCGGCCAGCGCCATCGCTCACCGAGTCGATATCCAGATTGCGGACATCCAGAATGATCTGGTCGGCGCCCGCTCGACCGCTGATGTCCAGCGTCGCCGTGCCGGACAGGACCTTGCGGTCGAAGTCGGCGGTCAGGTCCAGATCGACGTGCCCGACGCGGGCGATCTCGGGCCGGGCATGGGAGTGGACGTCGCGGACCCACTGTACGTCGGCGGGCGCCTGGGCGGCCGGATTGGTCCCCGCTCCGCCCCAACCCGGCATGGAGGTACAGGCCGCCATGGTCATGCCCAGAGCGGCGGTAAGGGCAAGCGTGGAGACGGAAGCGAGCTTGAAGGCCATCGGGGTTTCCTCATGGTGTCGTTGTGGCGCCAGCCGGAAATGAGTCCCGGGGCGCCTTCGTTCCGGTCAACGGACCAGCCCGGCTGCCCAAGGTCAAGCTCAGGCCGGTCGGCTCTCGGTTTCGACGGTGCTGAACAGCTTGCCGCGCTCGGCCACCATCACCGCCACCAGTGCCAGAATCCCGCAGGTCGTGATGCCGATGGTCATGGGCGCGGCCGTCCCGTCAAAGCTCTGCCCGATCAGGAAGCCAGTCAGCGAGCCGAAGGTGGTCGAGACAAACCCCTGAACCGAGGAGGCTGTGCCCGCAATCCGGCCCATATTGTTCATGGCCAGGGCGCCGAAATTGCCCGCAATGAAGCCGAAGCAGAACATGGTCAGCCCCTGCAGTATGGCAAAGCTGACCAGACTCTCGTTCCCGGACAGGGCCACCCCGGCATGGACGGCCGCCGAGGTGATGAAGCCGATCAACGCCAGATGCGACAGCCGCCGCGAGCCCAGCCGCTCGACCAGCCGGGCATTGGTCAGCGACGCCACAGCAATGCCCGCTGCCATCAGGCCGAAGACGGTGGTGAACAACGCCGGCTCCTGGAACACGTCGAAAAAGATCTGCTGGCTGGAGTTGATGAAGGCGAACAGGGCACCGGTAATCGCCGTCATGGCCAGGGTATAGCCGACCGACAGCCGGTCGCTGACCACCGCGCGGAAGGCTTCGGCGATCCGGCCAAAGCGGATCGGCAGGCGGTTCTCGGGGGCCAGGGTCTCGGGCAGGCGGATCAGGGCCCAGATCATGAAGCCCGACCCCGCAAGCGCCAGAACGCCAAAAATCCAGCGCCAGGGAGCCACGAACAGGACCAGCTGCCCCAGCGTCGGCGCCAGAATCGGCACGCCCAGGAAGACGAGGAAGCTCAGCGACATGACCCGCGCCATGGTCCGGCCGGAATAGCGGTCACGCACGATCGACACCGCCAGCACGCGCAGGGCAGCCGCGCCCAGACCGGTGCCCAGCCGCGCCAGAATCAGTGCTTCGAACGTGGTGGTGAAGGCGGCGGCCACACTGAACAGCACATAGAGGCCGAGGCCGACCATCAGCACCGGCTTGCGGCCATAACGATCCGCCAGCGGGCCATAGATCAGCTGGGCCACGCCAAAGCCCAGCAAATAGGCGGTGATCACCCACTGACGTGAATTCTCGGAAGCGACATTCAGGGCATCACCAATGGCCGGCAGGGCCGGCAGCATCATGTCGATGGCCAGGGCATTCAGCGCCATCATCATGGCGATCAGGGCGACGAACTCGGGAAAGCCGGGGCCGCGCACTGGTTTGGGAGGAGACACCTCGGGCGTTTGCATCCGGTGCAAATGCGACCCGCTATCCCTTTTTGCAACTGCGAAGGCCGCAGATTTTCATCATACGGGTCGAGCTCGCCATGGGGCCCTGCTATGGCTGCGGGCGGTCTGGTTTCAAAAACGCTGCAGGAGCCCCTCATGGACGACCGCGATCTCGCCCTGGCCGCTCTCGGAGATCGGGTCGCACTTCTGGAACGCCAGGTCGAAGCGCTGGCCGCCCAGCACCTTCCCGATGAACGACACTGGCGCAGCGGCCCGCCGATCAGGTCCGATCGCAAGCCGGGACGAGGGGTCTTTCGTACCTCGCCCGCATGTCGCCAGAGTCATTTCGAGACCGCCTGGTTTTCATACTGGTGTGAGCAGTTGGGCGCTCACCCCGGCTATCACAGGAAGCTGTGGGAACTGGTTTTCATCTGCCAGGCGCTGCATGAGCGCAAGCTGCTGAGGCCCGGGTCGCGCGGGCTGGGTTTCGGCGTCGGCCGGGAACCGCTTTCGGCCTGTTTTGCCGCGCGCGGATGTCACATCACCGCGACCGACCAGGCGGCCGATGAAGCTGTCGACACGGGCTGGGCCGACTCCGGTCAGCATGCGCTCGGCAAGGCCGCGCTGATGAGGCCCGACCTGTGTCCGCCGGATGTGTTTGATCGCTCCGTCGAGTTCCGGCCTGTCGATATGAACGCCATCCCGGACGACCTCGTCGACTTCGATTTCTGCTGGTCTGCCTGCGCGCTAGAGCATCTGGGCTCGCTGAAAGCCGGGATGGACTTCATCGAGCGATCCCTGGGCACCCTCGCGCCCGGTGGCGTGGCGGTTCACACGACGGAGTTGAACCTCACGTCAGACAGCGAGACCCTTTCAGAGGGCGGAACGGTGCTGTACCGGCCTCGTGATCTCCACGAGCTGGTCAGGCAACTCGAGGCGGGCGGGCACAGGGTGATGCCGCTGGATCTGAACGCCGGCAACGGCCCGGTCGACCGCTACATCGATATCCCGCCCTATCGGAATGACCCACATCTGCGGCTGTCCGTGGCGGGGTTCGTGACAACCTCGTTCGGGCTGATCGTGCAGAAGGCCAGCCAGCCCTGAGGGCCATGGTGCGGGTGGTCGGGCTCGAACCGACACTCCTTTCGGAACCGGATTTTGAGTCCGGCGCGTCTACCAATTCCACCACACCCGCGTGAGGTCCGGCGGATTTAGCGGATCACCACCGGGTGCGCCATACCCCGGCGACCGATCAATCAGTTCACGAGGGTCGTCAGTCGGATCGAGACGAGACGTCCGGGCGGGACCTCGCCACGGATGCGGGATTCTTCCAGCGAGCGGACGCTGGCTTCTCCATAGCCATATCCGGCAGGACCTTCAGCCTCGGCCTCGCAGTCGGTCAGGCGACCCCCCTCTGCAGTGACGCAGGTGACATAGGCCCAGCCCGACACGCCGTCGCGTGAGGCGCGCGGTGGAATGATCACCCGGCCTTCGCGGAGGAAATCATCACCCCCTGCAGACAGGCGGAGCGGCTCGGCCTCGTCGCGCTCGTGGAAAAGCGGCTGGCCGCAGGCCGTCAGCACGCCCGCCATGCCGGAGGTGTCAGCCGGCGGGGTCACGGTGAACTGGACTGCGCCGTCCCCTTGTCCGAACTGCAGCATGGCCGAGCGTTCATTGACGAACCCCCGCATCAGTTGGGCAGGGCGTTCGGCGATCAGGTAACGCCCGTTGTCGGACGGGGTCCATGACGCCCAGTGCACCCGTCCGTCTCCGAACCGTGCCGCGACGTCGATCATGGGGGTCCGGATCTGAAGGCCCTGTACCAGCAACTCGGGCGTGCCGGCCTGACAGCGCGCAATCACGGCAATCCCCTCGGGAAAGACGGCATAGGCCAAGGTGAGATCGTCCGTGGTCTGGGCCGTCCAGGCCTCCGGCTCCTGCGCCAGGGCCGGACCAACGGCGAGGGCTGCTATCAGGGCACCGGCGACCGCTTTCATACCACAGGCTCCACGGTCTGTTCGATCGTGCCGAAGATCGAGTGGTGCTTGTCGTCCAGCATTTCGATGCGGACGGTGTCGCCGTGCTGCAGGAAGGGCGTCTCGGCCTTGCCGCGCAGGATGGTTTCGACGGTGCGCACCTCGGCGATGCACGAATAGCCCAGCCCGCCGTCGCTGACCGGCTTGCCCGGGCCGCCGTCGGCGTCGCGGTTCGAGACGGTGCCCGAGCCGATGATCGAGCCCGCCACCAGCGACCGGGTCTTGGCCAGATGGGCGATCAGGGTGCCGAAGTCGAAGGTCATGTCGTCACCGGCGTCGGCCTGGCCGAAGGGCTTGCCGTTCAGGGTGACCGTCAGGGCGCCGTGCAGCTTGCCGTCCTTCCAGCGATCACCCAGCGAGTCGGGCGTCACGAACACGGGGGTAAAGGCACTGGCGGGCTTGGACTGGACGAAGCCGAAGCCCTTGCCCAGCTCGGCCGGAATCAGGTTGCGCAGGCTGACGTCATTGACCAGTCCGACCAGACGGATGTGGCCGAGGGCTTCGTCGCGCGACACGCCCTGGGGCACGTCGCCGGTGACGATCACGACCTCGGCCTCGAGGTCACAGCCCCAGGCCGGGTCGGCCAGCGGAATGGGGTCGCGCGGTCCGAGGAAGCCGTCGGACCCGCCCTGATACATCAGCGGATCGGTCCAGAAGCTTTCGGGCATTTCGGCCCCACGGGCCTGCCGCACCAGAGCAACGTGGTTCACATAGGCGGAGCCGTCGGCCCACTGATAGGCGCGCGGCAGGGGGGCAGCGGCGTCGCGCTCGTGGAAGCGTCCGCGGGGCACTGCCTCATGCTCCAGACTTTCGGCGAGGGCGCGCAGGCGCGGTTCGCACCGCTCCCAGTCATCCAGAGCCGCCTGCAGGGTCGGGGCAATCAGGAAGGCGTCGGTGAACCAGTTCAGGTCATCCGATACCACGACGAGGCGGCCATCCCGGCCATGTTTCAGCGATGCGAGTTTCATCCCTATCGATTAGGCCGTTTCCGCCGCGAGGAAAACCTCAGTCCGCCGACAGCTCGCGATGGGCGGCCTGCATCTCGCCGATCCGCTCGCTCTTGTGCCGCCAGTGGTCGTTCAGATCGGCAATAGCCGCGCGAATGGCGTGGTCGCGTTCGCGGGGGGTCAGGTGTGTGCCATGCCCGCCACCGGAATGGCCCGAACCGGAATGCCCGGACCCGGAATGGCCCCGGCCCGGGCCCCCAGCTTCCCGAACGCCATTGACGACGGTGATCTGCGTTACAGCACCGGAGGGAGTGGCGTCAGCGTGTTCTCCGGCATCATCCCCATGCTCTGCGTCGTCGTGGTCTGATTCAGGAGCGTGATGATCGTCGTGGCTGCCCGGACGACGTCCGTCCAGCGCGGTCTTGAGGGTGTTCAATCCCGAGCACAGACCTTTGCAGAGGGCCAGCGTAGCGCCGAGGTTGCGCTGGATGGTACGCTCCACCTCCTCGGCCTTGCCAATGAGAGAGCCGCCGTCGGCCTTCATGGCGGCTTTCAGGGCGTCATCGATGGCCTTCCAGATGCGCTCCGCCGCATCGGGGTCGCGGCGGGTCTGGCTGTTCCGCAGCATCCAGCCGAGAAAGAAGAGAAGCGCACCGAGGGCCACCAGCAGGGCCAGCATCAGCGGCTCCAGCCCCAGGAATACGGGCGGATCGACGGGCTCGAAGACCCCTCCCCCCTGAAAGTCCGACGAATAGACAGCCACGATTGTCTCCCTCAACCGCGGCCATGATGGCAGGGTCCGCCCGCTTGGCAACGGGAAAGGTTAACGGCCGCCCGTCAGCGTGACGGTTCGATCACGGCGCGGGCCTCGGCGCCCTGTCGCGTGCCGGGCAGGCGCACCTCGACCTCGATGGCGATACTGCCCTCGGGCTGATGGGCCCAGATGTAGCGGCGCTCCACCTCGACCTCCAGCCCGCCGGCGGTCAGGCCCCCATAGGTGTCGCCCCAGGGGGTGATGCGCTTCATCTCGGCCCAGCTGAGCGCGCAGGCGGCGTCGAGCTCCTCAATGGCCAGGGCCGACAGGTCGTCGGGGCGTTCCGTGCTCACAGCCAGCGCCTCACCCGGTTGCGATAGGCGTCGTATTCGGCACCGAACGTGCGGGCCAGATACGCCTCTTCCTTCTGGATGACGGCCCAGTCGATGACCACCAGACAGGGGATCAGCATCAACAGGGCGATCGGCGAATCCATGGCAATGGCCAGCCCGGCATAGGTGATGGCGAACCCGACGTAGATCGGATTGCGGCTGAACCGGTAGGGTCCGTCGGTCGCCAGCGCCGTCGAGGGCTTCCACGGCTCGACCGCCGTGCCCAGCCGCCGGAACAGCCCCGCCGCCATGCCGTCCAGCAACAGGCCGCCGAGGATCAGGGCAAGGGCCAGCCCGCGACGCAGTTCGGTCCCGAGGCCGAGGCTCATATCCTCGCCCGCCGGCAGGCCGATCTGCACGCCATAGCGATCCAGCGCCCAGCCAAGACCGAGGAAGGCGAAATAGATCAAGGGCGGCGGCACCGCTACATTCGGATGATCGCGCTGTGCCATCAGATCGTTGCTCCCATGGGGGCGGTGAATTCGGAGGACGGGGCGTCCCCGGTATTGATCACTTCCGAGGGCTCGAAGATCAGCACTTCGGCTTCCTCGTCGGCGGCGGTCCGGTGTTCGACGCCGCGCGGCACCACGATGAACTGGCCCGGCTCGAGAGCGACGATCCGGTCGCGGAACTCGACCCGGAACCGGCCCTTCCAGACCAGGAACATCTCTTCTGCATCGGCGTGGCTGTGCCAGGGAAAGGTGCCCTGAACCTTGACCAGCCGCACATCCTGACCATTGAGCTGGGCCGCCACGCGCGGCCGCCAGTGATCGTCGAAGGCCGCGAACTTGTCGGCGAGATCGATGGCCTGCATCGGTCAGTCGTCCTCGTCCGCATAGATGGCCACCCGACGCTCCTCGCCCTCGGCCACCCGGCCCCGGTACATGCCCGAGGTGTTCATGGCGAACCCGACCGAGCCGTCCGTGCCCATGACGATCACCCCGCCATCGCCGCCGATCGCGCCGACATCGGCGATCTCGCCCTCGCCCGCCGTCTGGACGTCAGCGCCCGACGCGGTGCGGTGGCAAATGTCCCGGGCCACGGTCGCGCGGATGAAATACTCGCCCGAGCCGGTCGCCGACACCGCACAGCCGTCGGCGTTCGAGGCATAGGTGCCGGCGCCGATCACCGGCACATCGCCGACCCGGCCCCAGCGCTTGCCCGACATGCCGCCGGTCGAGGTGCCCGCCGCCAGCCGTCCTTCCCGATCCAGCGCGACCACGCCGACCGTGCCGAATTTGCGCTCATCCAGCGGCGGCGTGACCGCAGCCCTGGCGCCTTCCGGCGGAGCCCCCTCGGGACGGGCGGGCACGGGCAGGCCGTCACGCTCCAGCTGGCGCACCAGCCCGCGCCAGCGCCGCTCGGTGAAGAAGAAGGCCGGCTCGACCTCCTCCAGTCCCTGCGACCGGGCAAAGGTCTCGGCGCCCTGACCGATCAGGAAGACGTGGGGCGAGTCCTCCATCACCGCACGCGCCGCGCTGATCGGATGGCGGGTGCGGGTCAGGCCAGCCACCGCCCCCGCGTCCAGCGTCGCGCCGTCCATGATGGCGGCGTCATGCTCGATCCGGCCGTCGGCGGTAAAGACCGCCCCGCGCCCGGCGTTGAACAGGGGATCATCCTCCAGGACCTGGATGACGGCCTCGACCGCATCCAGCGCCGAGCCGCCATTGTCCAGCACCTCGGCCCCGACCTGAAGCGCGCTGTCCAGCGCCGCGCGATAGGCGGCGTCCTGCTCCGGGGTCAGGCTGCCGCGCTCGATCACCCCGGCCCCGCCGTGGATGGCCAGCGACCACCCGCCGTCCTGGGCAAGGACCGGCGAGGCCAGCGTTACAGTCAGAGCGGTCGCAACCGCCGCAAGCCAGGTCTTCATCGGTCTGCCTCCCCCACCGGGCGTCATCGCTCGTGATGCGCCCGTTTCCACAGCTGATAGCCGACCACCGGCACCAGTCCCATCAGGGTGGCGGCGATCACCAGCGGCCAGAAGCCGAGGTGCGGCGCGGCCAGCCCTGCCGTCACCCCCGCCGCGACCGGCCCCGTAAACGGGATCCATGCCGGAGGCTTAGGCATCCACCTTGATCACGCCGCGCCGGATTTGATCCAGCTCGATGGAGTCGAACAGCGCCTGGAAATTGCCTTCGCCGAACGCCTGGTTGCCCTTGCGCTGGATGATCTCGAAGAAGATCGGGCCGAAGGTGTCCTGGGTGAAGATCTGCAGCAGGATGCCGTCCTCGTCCGAGCCGTCGATCAGGATGCGGTTCTCGCGCATGCGGGCGACGTCCTCGCCGTGACCTGGCAGGCGCTTGTCGATCAGGTCGAAGTAGGTCTCGATCGTGTCCTGGAAGGGGATGCCGCGACGCTTCATCTCCTCGACAGTCTCGAAGATGTTGTCGGTGGCGAGCGCGATGTGCTGGATGCCCTCGCCGTTGTAGCGCTTCAGGAACTCCTCGATCTGGGAGTTGTCGTCCTGGCTCTCGTTCAGGGGGATGCGGATGGCGCGGTCCGGCGCGATCATGGCCTGGGACAGCAGGCCCGTCGCCTTGCCCTTGATGTTGAAGTACTTCTGCTCCTCGAAGGCGAAGACGTCGCCATAGAAGCCCGACCAGGTGCGCATCTGGCCCCGGCGCACATTGTGGGTCAGGTGGTCGAGGCTGAACAGGCCGACCGAGTTCTTGCGCTCGGCCTCTTCCCAGCCCTCGATCTCGTCCCAGCCGTCATAGAGCGAGCCGGCCTCGCCGTACTTGTCGACGATGTACAGCAGCGAGCCGCCGATGCCCTGCAGTATATAGGAATAGCCGCCGCCCAGGGCGCCGCCGTCGTGACCTTCAGCCGGCTTGGCGCCGCGCGACACGGCGCCTTCGAAGGCCGCCCTGGCGTCATTGACCCGGAAGGCCATGCCATTGGCCGAGGGGCCGTGCTCGGTGGCGAACTCACCCGCCTGCCCCTTGGGGCTGCGGTTGACCAACAGGGTGATGTCGCCCTGCTTCAGCCGGACCACGTCGTTTTCCGGGTTCACATGGGTCTGGGTGAAGCCCATCAGCTCCAGCCGCGCGATCATGGCCTTGGGCTCGGGCCCGGTGAACTCGACGAACTCGAAGCCGTCGACGCCGAGCGGATTTGCGGCATTGATCTGCTGGGCGGTGGGGGTTTGGGTCGCGTCGTCCATGGTCGCGTCTCCTGATCCTGAAGGGTTCACGGCGGCACGCATGGCCGCCTTTGAGGCCGGAACCTAGTCATCCGGACCGCTCAAGCCAAGCGAGGCGACTTCACCTTGTGGCGAGCGGCGCTCAGCCGAGCCCCGGAATGTGGTCCGTCACCAGCCGCATCGCCCAGTCCGCGCCCAGCAGGAAGGCGACGGCGAGCGTGGTCAGCAGGCCGATCCAGGCCGTGGCCACGACGGCCCCGCCGATGACGAACAGGCCATCGCGCTGGATCAGGCCCACCGCCAGCAGCGACAGGGCCACCGAGGGGATGGTGTTGGTCAGGGGCAGGACGATGGTCAGGGTTGCCAGGATCATGAACAGCGCCGCCAGCTTCTCGCCCGCGCCCGAGGCAAAGGCCGACAGCCTCGGCCGCGAGAAGCGGTCGATCCAGCCCAGTCGCTGCTCGGCGAAATCGGCCATGGCCTTCAGCCAGCTGGCCTTGGCCCGCAGCTTCAGCACCCACTGCGGCAGCCACGGCTCCTCGCGCCCGACCAGAAGCTGGGCCGCCAGCAGGATAATCACCAGCCCCACCACCTGCGGCACGCCGTACAGGCCCGGCACCAGACAGGGGATCGCCAGGATCAGGAT
>Ga0075012_10002484_pt1 | contig 18126 bp, 14 predicted proteins | sample All_14_2_FD_71474 | JGI IMG/M metagenome (GOLD analysis project Ga0075012, IMG submission 71474) | Freshwater microbial communities in response to fracking from Pennsylvania, USA - Allegheny Zone_MetaG_DW_15 | ecosystem: Environmental > Aquatic > Deep subsurface > Groundwater > Drilled... | reverse complement strand
GCTCGACGGCCGCCAGCACCTGGCGCGGTTGAACCTTCAGCTCTTGGGCAATCTGCAAAACAATGGGTGTCATGGGTGGATCACGGAGGGGTGTCGCCCGCACGGGGCCTGGAAAGGGCGCAAAGTGTGCCACAGGCATGGGGGCCTCAGAGGGCTCACCAGGGCTCAGGTGGCGCTGGTTTTGCCGAGCCACGGCGGTGGATATTGTTATTGTTCGTCACCAGTGGGCATTTCAAACCGTAGAATTTTTCCATGACATTTGATCTGCGGACACTTTCTGTGGCGGCCATGGTGTGCGCACTGGGATTCACGGCCTCCATGTGGTTGCTGAGGCGGCTGCTGCCCGATGACCGCTCATTGCCGCACTGGGCCCATGGCGCAATGGCTCTGCTGGCGGGCATTGTTCTGCAGGGCATGAGAACTGTGGCCCCGGAAATACTGACCCTGGTCGCTGGCAACACGCTGATTGCGGTAGGTGGGGCCTTCATCTGGTCTGGCGCCATGGCGTTGGCAGAACGCCCCTTGTCACGCAAAGTGGTCCAGGGCATCGCTGTGGTCAACCTGGCTGGCAACCTTGTCCTGCTCCTGCTCTGGGACAGTGCCCAGTGGCGGATGGTCCTGCTGTCAGCATCGCTGGCCGTCTGCTTCGCAGGTGCAGCCTGGGGCTTCTGGTGGGTGGGACAACAAAGGCTGCGCGGGCCCGCGTGGGCAACCACCGGCATTTTCGGGGTGGGTGCGTTGCTGTTCGCCCTGCGGGTGCTGCTGGGCAATGTGGGGCACACCACCACGCCAACGGGAATGCAAGCCTGGGAGTTTGTCCTCCCTTATGTGTTCGCCATCATGTTCCTGAACTGGGTCACGGTGATCGTGGCCGTGGTGGTCGGGCAGAAGTTGCGCCAACACCTGATTCAGGCGTTGCGCCAGGCAGAAGAAAGTGACCGGGCCAAGTCGGCGTTTCTGGCCAGCATCACCCACGAGTGGCGCACACCATTGAATGCCATCTCCGGGTTTTCGCAGCTGCTGACCAACGACCACCAGATACCGCATGATGTGCGGCAATCGGCAGCCTTGATTCACACGGCGGGCAACCAGCTGCTGGACGTGGTCAACGACCTCATGGACTTGCGCGCGTTGCAAGACGCCAGCATGGAATTCAAATTCCGACTCTGCCACGCACAACCCCTGATCGATCAGGCCCTGGAAGACTGGCGTCTATTGGCCGGACAGCATGGGGTGACACTGATGGCACAGGGCGCTGCCACCAACCCCACCATCTGGGTGGACCCTGATCGGTTCAAACAGGTGATCGGTCACTTGCTCAGCAATGCCATCAAGTTCAACACATCTCCCGGTGTGGCCCGCGTGCATTGGTTCGATGAAGGCGAATCCATCACCCTCACGGTGTCGGACGATGGACCGGGCATCCCGCCCCACCTGCACCACAGGGTGTTCACGCCGTTCGACAGGCTGGGCGCCGAGTCTGGCGATGTGCCAGGCACGGGCGTGGGACTGGCCATCAGCCAACAACTGGTGCAGCGCATGGGGGGAACGACGGGTTTCTCCAGCCCGGAAGGCAAGGGTTGCACATTCTGGATACGTTTCCCCATGGCCATGGCCATTGAAGGGGAACTGGTGATGCAGGCCGGGGTTTCACTCCCCCCAGCGGGCCATCCCGACTACCCAGCCACTCAGCCCACAACCCAACAGGCCCCGGCCATTCCGCAAGGCAAACGGGTGCTCTACGTGGAAGACAACCTCACCAACCAGAAGCTGGTACAAGCCGTTTTCCAGAAGCAACTGGGCATTGAAGTGACCGTGGCCGTGACCGAAGAAGAAGGCATTGCCTTGGCACAGCAGCTGCAGCCCCACCTCATCCTCATGGACCTGAACTTGCCTGGCATGGACGGTTACAGTGCTTTGAAGGTCTTGCGCACTGACTCGCGCACGGGGCATATACCGGTCATGGCGGTGACTGCACAATCTCGCCCTGAAGACCTTGAGCAAGGCAGACAGGCTGGCTTTGACGCCTACCTGACCAAACCGCTCAAGCTGGGCAACCTGATTTCACAGGCCATGCAACTGCTCAAACGTTGAAGCCCGACAAAGCCAGCCGTTAAACTGGCCGCATGGCTGAGAACCGACTACCACACTTGTTCAGCGGAACGGAATTGCAGACCGTGTTCGACGCGGTGCCCGACAGCCTTTTCCTCATCGACCCGGAAACCTCGCAAATCGTCTGGTGCAACACGGTCGCCCACACCGAACTGGGCTACGAGGCCGAGGAAATACTCGGCCACTCCGTTCTGAGCTTGCAAAAAGACGTGACTGGTCTGCCTGCCTGGCACCTTATCGCCGACGAAATCCGCAAGGCCAGCCCCTACGTGTTCGTGGGCAGGCACAGGCACCGGGACGGGCATGAAATCAGTGTGGAGGTGCACACCAGCACCTTCGAGTTGAATGGCAAAACCTGGTTCCTGTCCTCCGCCCGCAACGTCACCCTGCGCCGACAGCTTGAAGAAGAGTGGCTGGCTCGCGACAGCCATGTGCTTTTTGCCCTGAACGAGGCCTCGGACGGGCTGTGGGACTGGAAAGTTCAGTCAGGAGAGGTTTTCTTCAGCCCCTCACTCAAGCGCATGCTGGGGTACGGCCCCCACGAACTCAGCCCCACGCTGGAAAGCTGGTCGTCCAATGTCCATGCCGAAGATCACCCCCGGGTGCTGCACCTGCTGGACCAGCACCTGCGAGGTTTGCGGGAACGCTACGAGGCCCAGTACCGACTGAGAAACCGCAACGGCCACTACCTGTGGGTGAACGACCGGGGCCGCGTGTGCGAACGTGACGCCCATGGCAAAGCCACTCGCGTCGTGGGCATGGTGCAAAACATCACGGACCAGAAAGCGCTGGAACAGCACCTGATGCAGCAGGCCTCGTACGACAGCCTGACCGGTCTGCGCAACCGCCGCGAGAGCGAACTGGCCATGGACAACCTCATCAGCACCTGCCAGCGCCTGGGCGTTCCCCTGGGGGTTTGCCTGTTTGACCTGGACCACTTCAAGCACATCAACGACGTGCACGGCCACCTGACAGGTGATCAGGTGCTGATCCGGGTGGCCGAGCAAGTGGCCGGCGCCATCCGCAGCTCTGACCGCCTGTTCCGGTGGGGAGGCGAGGAATTCCTCCTCCTGTGTCCGGGCACCGATGCCGACCAACTGAGAACACTGACCCAGAAACTGTGCGATGGGGTGGCGACCATGGACTGGAGCACTGTGCCGGGAGTGAGCGGCGTCACCGCCAGCTTCGGCGTGGCCATCATGCCCGACCACGGCACCCAGCCCGGAGACCTTCTGCTGGCCGCAGACACCGCTCTCTACCAGTCCAAAGCCGCAGGGCGCAACCGGGTGATGGTGCAACCCGTGGAACGCACGGCAATATCCTGATCGGAGCCCCCATGCGCAATGCGCCAGCCCCCCCTTCCGATGCAGCGCAAACAGAGGCCCTGACGGCTGAAGTCCAGCGCCTGCAATTGCGTGAGCAGCACCTGATGCATTTGCTGAACTCGGCAAGGGACGCTGTGGTGGCCATGGATGCCGAGGGCAAAGTGACAGAGTGGAACCCAGGTGCGGAAAGGCTGCTGGGGTGGAGCTTTCATGAAGCCATTGGCCAAAACCTGGCCCAACTCATCGTGCCAGCCGAACACCGCCAAGCCCATGAAAACGGGCTCAGGCGCTACCTGCACACCCGGCAGTCCACCATGCTCAACACCCTGGTGGAGGTGGAGGCACAGCGCAAGGACGGCACGCGCATGCCTGCCGAGCTGTCGGTATGGCCCATCACCGAGGGGGAGCAGGTAGGGTTCGGGGCCATCCTGCGCGACATCACCGAGCGCCGACATGCCCAGGACCAGCTGCAGCAGGCGGCCTCGCGCTACCAGGCCGTGGTAGACCAGTTGGGGGAAGGCATGCTGGTGATCCAGGACGAGCGCATTGTGTTTGCCAATCCGCAGGCCTGCAGTGTGCTGTCGCTGTCCATGGACCAATTGATGGGCATGCCCAGCGTGGACTTGCTCCACCCTGAAGACCGCCAAGCCGTTCAGGAGCGACTGGAACGCCGACAACGAGGCGAAGAACTGGCGGTGCAAAGCGAAATCAGGCACCTGCGGCCCGACGGCACCGTGCGATGGCTCGGCACCCACTCCAGCAAGGGCGAGTGGGAAGGTCGCCCGGCAACCATGAGTTTTTTTGCCGACATCACTGAGCGCAAGGAAATGCTGATCGCGCTGCAACGCTCCGAAGACCGCTACCGCGCGGTGATCGAGCATGTGGGCGAAGGCATGGTCGTGGTGAAAGGCAACCGTTTCGTGTTTGCCAACACGCGGGCCGCCGCCATCGTGGAGATGACCGTGCCCGACATGCTCGCGCAAGGCTATCTTCACCGCATCCACCCCGATGACCACGCGCTCGTGCAGGAAAGGCGCTTGCGCCGACTGGCTGGTGAAGAGGTCCCCAACCGCTACGAAATCCGGATCAAGCTGCCCGATGGGCGCATCAAGTGGATCGACATTGGCGTGACCATTGTCCCGTGGGACGGTGAGTCGGCCACCCTCACCTTCTTCTCGGAAGTGACAGACCGCAAAGAACTGGAGCAACGGCTGACCAGCACGCTGCAAGAGCGAGAAACCATTCTCAAAAGCTCCATCGTCGGCATTGCCTTCCTGACCCCCGAGGGGCGCTTTCGCTGGGCCAACCCGGCCATGATGAACCTGTTTGGCGCCAGTGCCGCAGAAGGTTTCCACACCATGGAAACCTTTTACCTCTCGCGCGAGCAGTACCTGCAAGTGGGGGGGGAAGTGGCACGTGCCATTGCCAAAGGTCGCTCCTACCAGTCCGAGATCCAGATGCGGCGCCTGGATGGGCAACTCATCTGGGTGTCGCTCTCCGGCCAGGCAGTCAGTCCACGCGACCTGAGCCAGGGCACGGTGTGGACCGTGCTGGACATCACCGAGCGCAAGCGCGCTGAGGAAGACATTCGTGTCGCACTGGTTCAACAGCGCGAACTCAACGACCTGCGCAGCCGCTTCGTGGCCATGACCAGCCATGAATTTCGCACGCCGCTGGCCACCATCCTGTCGTCCGCCGAGCTGCTGCGGTTTTACGGAGACCGCATGGACGCTGAAGAGCGCCAGGACATCATCCAGAGCATCGAAAGCAGCGTGCAGCGCATGACACTCATGCTCGACCGTGTCCTCGTGCTGGGCAAAGCCGAGGCCCAGATGCTGGAATTCACCCCCCAGGCGCTGAACGTCTGCGACATGCTGCACGAGCTGGTGCGCGAAACAGTGGGCCAGGCACCCGAGAGCAGCTGCACGGTGCTCACCGACTTCCCACCCGGCATGGACCCTGGGCTGTTCGACGACAAACTTCTGCGCCATGTGTTCGGCAACCTGCTGTCCAACGCCATCAAATATTCGCCAGGGGGTGGAACGGTGCGCCTGGCCATCCGCACCGGCCCCACCCATGTGGAGTTCACGGTGTCCGACCAGGGCATCGGTATCCCCCGTGCAGAACTGGACCATGTGTTCTCGTCGTTCCACCGTGCCAGCAACGTGGGCAACATCAAAGGCACCGGGTTGGGTCTGGCCATTGTGAAAAACGCGGTCGAGTTGCACGGCGGCACCATCGCGGTCAGCAGCGAACCGGGCGCGGGCACCTGCTTCACGGTGCGTCTGCCGTTCCAGCCCGTGGCAGCCAAATGAAGGCGCCAAGCGGTGTGCGCGGGCCCAGCCCGAACCGCCCGGGTTGGGCTTGGCGGGTCTGGTGGGCCCTTTGGTGGGCAATGGCACTGGCCACAGGGGCCCCTGCCTGGGCGACCCCTCCGGCCAGCCTTGCGGTGACCAACAGTCCCAGCCAGCCACTGTCGCCTGCCTTTCATGTGCTGGAAGACCCCACAGGTCAACTGCACGCAGAAGAAGCGTTGCGGCTTTTCCTGGAGGGGCGATTCCAACCAGCCAGCGAACGGCTGAGCACCGACAACAATTTCGGCATGTCGGCCTCGGCTCACTGGCTTGCGGTGCGGCTGGTGTCAGCCCCCGACGCCCCTGCAGACTGGCTGCTGGAAGTGGCCTACCCGCCGCTGGACCGGATCGAGCTGTTCTTGCAAGGGCCGGACGGGCGCATGCAAACCCAGGTGGGCGGTGATCTGCTGCCTTTTGCCCAGCGACCTGTTCCCCACCGGAACCATGTGTTCCCTGTGGCCCTGCCAACCGGACAACCCGCCACCCTGCTTCTGAGGCTGCAGTCCCAGGGCACGGTGGCCGCGCCGGTGCGGCTGTGGCAACCCGCCGCATTCGCCGTCAGCAACCAGGCCGACTACGCCGTGCTCAGCCTCTACTTCGGCTTGTTGGCTGGGCTGCTGGGCTACAACCTGTTGCTGTACTTCTCGGTGGCGGACAGGGTCTACCTCATTTACGTGGGCTTTGTGGCCTGGCTGGCCATCACGGAAGCCGCGCTCACCGGGCTGGGCACCCAGTTCCTCTGGCCGGGCCTGACCTGGTGGAACAGCGTGGTCCCGCCTTTCGGCATGGCCATGTCGTCGGGCTTCGCCATTGCATTCGCCCGGGTTTTCCTGTCCAGCCGCACCCTGATGCCTCGCACCGACCGGGTGCTCCAGGGTCTGATCTTTTTCTGCGGCTTGACCTGCCTGGCCGCACTCGCACTGCCCTATTCGCTGGCCTCGCGCATGGTCACGCTGCTGGCTGGCGTGGCCGTGGTGACGCTCGTGACCGCAGGGGTGCAAGGTGTCAGGGCAGGACACCCCGGCGCGCGCATTTTCCTCACCGCCTGGTCGGTGCTGTTGCTCGGCGTGTCGGTACTGGGCCTGCACAACAACGGCATGCTCCCGTCCAACATGGTCACGGCAAATGCACTGCTGATCGGGTCGGCACTGGAAATGCTGCTGCTGTCATTTGCACTGGCCGACCGCATCAACCAGACCCGGGCCGAAAAAGAACTGGCACAGGCCCGCAGCCTGGCCGAACAGGCCATGGTGAAGGAACTTCAACAATCTCAGCAGCAGCTGCAGGCCACGTCGTCCGAGCGGGAGGCGATGCTCAACAACGCTCTGGTGGGCATCGTGCTGTCGGTGGCCAGGCACCACCAGTGGGTGAACGAGAAATTCGCCCAGATGATGGGTTTCCGCCCCGCCGAACTCATGGGCCGCTCCTCACGCTACATCCACCCTGACGAGGAAAGCTGGGAACGCTTTGGCCGTGTGGCCCGGGCCAGCCTGATCGACACCGGGGCCTACGTCACTGAGTGGCAGCTTCAGCGCCGCAACGGTGAGCGCTTCTGGGTGGTGATGGCAGGCAGCTGTGTCAGCCCCAGAGACCCAGATTCCGGTGTCATCTGGACATTCCTGGACATCACCGAACGCAAGCAGGCCGAAGACGACACCCGGCGTGCGCTGGCCCAGCAAAAAGAGCTGAACGAACTGCGCACCCGTTTCGTGTCCATGACCAGCCACGAATTTCGCACGCCACTGGCCAGCATCCAGTCCTCGCAGGAGTTGCTGGGGCATTACGGCAGCCGCATGTCGGAGGACGAGAAAGCCGAATTGCTCGGCACCATCGCCACCGCCGTGCAGCGCATGACCCACATGCTGGACCGCATGCTGCTCATCGGCAAAGCCCAGGCACACATGCTCGACTTCGATCCGCAACCCACCGACCTCGCCGCGTTGTGCCAAAACCTGGTGGATGAAGCCCACCTTCAGCACCCCAGCAGCACGGCACGCATCGGCCTCGACGTGTCAACCGATGCCCGGCACAGCCACTGTGACACCAAGCTGCTGCGCCACGTGTTCAGCAACCTGCTCTCCAACGCCCTCAAATATTCACCCCAGGGAGGAGAAATCCGGTTCACTGTGCGCCGAGATGGGGCGCAGACCGTGCTCACCGTCAGTGACCAGGGCATTGGCATTCCTCCCGCCGAGGTGCCGCACCTGTTCGAGTCGTTTCACCGGGCCAGCAACGTGGGCGCCATCGCTGGCACCGGCCTTGGGCTGGCCATTGTCAAGAGTTCGGTGGAGCTGCACCGAGGCCAGATCGAGGTGGACAGCCAACCCGGCCAGGGCACGCGGTTCACGGTCCGGCTGTGATGAAACACCCCTTGAACGTCATGGGTTTATCCTTCCACCCCGGGCCCTCTGGCGCCCAATCCCGATTTCATGTCCAACGAGGTCCATCGTGGCAACCGTACTTGTGATTGATGATGAAGCGTCCATCCGCGAGAACCTGGTCAGGTTTCTGAAGCTGGAGGGACACAAGGCTGTCGAGGCCGCCGACGGGCGCGCTGGCCTGGACGCCGTGAAAACACACGCACCTGACTTGATTTTCTGCGACGTCATGATGCCCCACGTTGATGGCTTCGAGGTGCTGGCCACCTTGCAGGCCGATGCCACGCTCCGGCACATCCCCTTCGTTTTCCTGTCGGCCAGCGCCGAGCCCGAAAAGCTGCAGGAAGCCCTTCAGCAAGGGGCCAACAACTACGTCACCAAGCCCTTCAACCTCGCGCGCTTGCGCGACTTGCTGGCCGAGCTGCTTCCCCCCAACGCCGGAGCATGACCATGAGCGCCCGAATCGTGATCGCGGAAGACGAAACCGACATCCGCACCAACCTCAAACGCATGCTGGGCCTGGAAGGCTTCCAGGTTTGGGCCGGTCAGAACGGTCTGGAAGCGCTGGAACTGGTTCGCCAGCACACGCCAGACTTGGTGCTGAGCGACGTCATGATGCCTGAGATGACGGGCCACCAGCTCATTCAAGCCATCCGTCAGGACCCGCGCATTTCCCACACCCCCGTGATTTTGCTGACCGCCCGGGCTGATCGACAGGACGTGCGCGACGGCATGAACCTGGGCGCCGACGATTACCTGACCAAGCCTTTTCAACGCGAGGAATTGCTGGGCAGCATCCGATCTCGGCTGGAAAAAGTCAGCATCCAGCAGATGGCGGCGCAGAGGCTGGCGGCACAGAGCCACCACCTGGCCCACCACGACAGCGTGACCGACTTGCCCAACCGCACCCATTTCCTGCTGCTGCTCAAAGCGGCCCTGGCCGCCGCCCGCCAGCAGGGCCACCAGCCCATGCTGTGGGCCGTCGGCCTGGACAACCTGCCCGAAATGACGCAGGTGATGAGTTCCGGGGCCCTGGCCGCCTGCGTGTGCCAGATGGCCGCGCGCATCGACCAGGTGGCGCGAGGCCAAGCTTTCGAAGACTGGGGGCGTTGCATCCTGTCCCGCCCGGCTGACGACCGCTTTGTGCTGCTGTTCGAGCGCATGCCACAGGGCCTGGACGCGAACGAACACGCTCAGGCTGTGCTGACCGTGCTGTCACAACCCATCGTGGCGGGTGACGAACAGCATTTCCCCCGCATTTCCATGGGTCTGCTGAGCCTTGACCAGGAAGGTTTTCCCCCCGAGAACGTGCTCGGCAGGCTGGACATCACGCTGACCCAGGCCCGCCAGCACCCCGTGCAAAAGGTCTGCATCCAGACGTTGCAGTCCTCGCAGGAGCTGGGGGCCATTTTCCGTCTGCACAACGACCTGCACCTGAGTGTGGAGCGCAACGAACTGCGGGCCCTGTTCCAGCCCCAGGTCGACGCTCTGGACAACCAGCTGGTGGGCTTTGAAGCGCTGATGCGCTGGGAACACCAGCAGCTGGGCCTGATTTCACCCGTGCGCTTCATTCCGCTGGCAGAGGACAACGGTCAGATTGTTCCCATGGGCCGCTGGATACTGCACCAAGCCTGCCAGAACGCGGCGCAATGGAATCGCCACCCGGATTTCGAAGGCCGCCCGGTGCGCATGGCGGTCAATCTGTCGCTGCGCCAGTTCGGTGACCCTGCCATTGCGCAACACATCCAGGAGGCCTTGGACCAGTCTGGCCTGGCCCCGGGGCTTCTGGAGCTGGAAATCACCGAAGGCACGGCCATGCTGGACCTGCAGCACACCCTCAAGCTGCTCAAGCAGTTCAAACAAATGGGGTTGCAACTGGCCATCGACGATTTCGGCACCGGCTACTCCAGCCTGGCCTACCTGAAGCGGTTCCCGCTGGATGTGCTGAAAATCGACCAGTCCTTTGTCCGCAACCTGTGCACCGACGAAGACGACCGCGCCATTGCCCAGGCCGTGATCATGCTGGCCCACAGCCTGGGCATGAAAGTGATCGCCGAAGGCGTGGAACACCCGGCGCAGCACCATTTGCTGATGGACATGGGCTGCGACGAAATACAGGGCTACCTGTACGGCAAGCCCATGGCTGCCGTCCACGTGCCCAGCTGGCTGGAACAGCACCGCCACCGGCACGTCCGCTGACGTGGGTGCGATGGGGCTCCGTGCGGGCCTCAGCTGCGCAGCGCGGCGCGCAGGCGCTCACCCACTTCAGGGCGCTCGGCGAACGGGTCAGGGGGATTTTGAATGTCCACAATGGCCTGCATGCGCTGCGTCACGTTGCCCAGGGCCTGCGGATGGCTGAACACGTAAAAGCGGTTGGCCTCGATGGCGTCAAACACCAGCCCCGCCACGTCAGCCGCCGTGACCTTGCCGCTGCTGACTGCCTTTTCGCTCATGGCCTGGCCAATGAGCTGACTTTGCGTGGGCTTGGCATCGGCCAGCTCGACCGGGCGGTTGCGGTGGCTGTTCGCGATGCCGGTGGGCACAAAGTAGGGACACAGCACACTGGCACCCACTTGGTTGCTGACCAGGGACAGGTCCTGGTACAGCGTTTCCGTCAGCGCCACCACCGCGTGCTTGCTGACGTTATAAATGCCCATGTTGGGCGGTGTCAGCAGGCCGGCCATGCTGGCCGTGTTCACGATGTGGCCCTGCCAGCCAGGGTCGGCCTTGGCGGCGGCCAGCATGTGGGGGGTGAAGCAGCGCACCCCGTGGATGACCCCCCACAGGTTGACGCCCAGCACCCAGTTCCAGTCGGCCACGGTGTTTTCCCACACCAGGCCGCCACTGCCGACGCCCGCGTTGTTGAACACGAAGTGGGGCGCGCCAAAACGCGCCACCACCTCTGCGGCCAAGGCCTCCATGTCGGTGGCGCTGGACACATCCACGCGCCTGGCCATGACGGGCACGCCCGTGGCGGCCAATTCGGCTTCGGCCTGGGCCAGCGCATCCACCTGCACGTCCACCAGCACCAGGTTCATGCCGCGCGCGGCGGCGATGCGAGCGCACTCCAGTCCGAAGCCCGAGGCGGCCCCCGTGAGCACAGCGGTTTTGCCAGCAAAGTTGGAAATCATGGGTCAGTCTCCGTGGAACGAAATTCGGTTGTCGGGCAAAAAATGCCGCCAGACAGTCAGCCAGCCAGGGGCTTGGCCGCCAGGGTCGGCAGTGGTCTCAGCATTTCCACATGAGGAATGCCGTCTTCCAGGTAGGGTTCGCTGACCGTCTCAAAGCCGTGCTGCGCGTAAAAACCTTGCAAATGGGCTTGCGCCCCGATGCGTATGGCTTGTGCGCCCCACAGGCCGACCAGCTCTTCGCAAGCGCGGGCCATCAGCACGTGCCCCAGCGCCCGGCCACGGGCGGCGGGCGAGGTGACCACGCGGCCAATGCTGGCCTCGGCGTACTTGACACCGGCGGGCACCAGCCGGGCATACGCCTGCACCACCCCCTCACCCCAACCCAGCAGGTGGTGGCAGGCGGGGTCGGCACCGTCCAAGTCCTGGAAGGCACAGGCCTGCTCCACCACAAACACCTCGGCCCGCAGCCTCAGGGCGGCGTACAGCTGCAAAGCCGTGAGCTGGTTGAACGACAGGGATTGCCAATCCAGCATGCTCACACGGCCTTGAGCACGTAGCCCACACGGGGAAAGTGCACTCGCACCGTGCCCGCACGCTCGTCCGTTCGCTGAACGGTGTAGCGGGTGCGGGTGGCCGCCAGCAGCGTGCCCTGCGTGGTTTCCTGGCCAAAGCTCTCGGCCGCCACAGTCACTTCAGCCCCCAGCGCAATGCCATGCTCGTCTTGGAACACCTCGGACTCGCCAAACAGTGCCAGGTCGTGGCGCAGGCCTGCGCTGGCCGCAGCCGCACTCTCGGCCAAGGCCTCGGTGGCATGGCTCTTGAGCATGTCACCGTGGCCAATCGCCGTCATGCGGGCCAGCCATTCGCGCACGCCGGGCGCGGTGTCCAGGATGCCAGCCAGGGCAGGCACGCGGTTCTGGGTGAACCACAGTGAGTGGTACACGGCAAAATCTGCCAAACTGGGCGCATGGCCCAGCAGACAGGGGGCATCACCGCCCTGCTCGTGCAGCATGTCGGCCAGGCGGCGCAGGTAGCTCTTGTAGGCGGCCGCACCATCGGCCGGGCGAATGCGGGTCATCCCGGTGGACATGGCCCCCCGGTCCGCCCCGAAGGCCTTGGCCGCGTCGGGTGGCACCCCGTCGAACACCTGGGCCAGGCCCTTGGGTTGGAAGTTGTAGCCCATGGCCGCCCAGAACAGGTGGTGGTCGGCCCACTGGGCCAGGGCGCGGTTGAGGCCGCGCTGGCCCTGCGGGTAAAACGAGGGCTCGGGGGCCAGGTGCTCCAGCACATCGGCAATCAGCCCGGTGTCGCAGAACACGTCATTGCCCAGTTGCAGAAACGGGGTTTTGCGGTAGCCACCCGTCAGGGCCACCACGTCCGGCTTGGGCATGATGGACGGCACGATGACCGACTTCCACGTCAGCCGCTTGTGGCCCAGCATCAACCGGGCCTTTTCGGCGAACGGCGACATGGGGTAGTGGTGCAGGTAGGGGATGGGAAAAGCGCCAGACATGGGACGGCCCTCAGATCAGTTTGACCAGCTGCTTGCCAAAGTTCTTGCCCTTGAGCAAGCCCATGAAGGCCTCGGGCGCCGACTCGATGCCTTGCGCCACCGACTCGCGGGGGCGGAGCTTGCCGGTGGCCACCAGGGTGCCCAGCTCGGTCAGGGCCTCGGGCCAGACCTCCATGTGCTCGCTGACAATGAAGCCCTCCACCTTCAGGCGGTTGACCAGGATCAGCGCCGGGTTGGTCAGCGGCAGAGGTTGGCCGTCGTAGCCTGCAATCATCCCGCACACCGCCACGCGTGCAAAAGCGTTGGTGCGCAGCAGCACTGCGTCCAGCACCATGCCCCCCACGTTCTCGAAGTAGCCGTCAATGCCATCGGGACAGGCCGCTTTCAGCGCCTTGGACAGTGACACGTAGTCTTTGTGTTCGCGGTAGTCCACGCAAGCGTCGAAACCCAGCTCGTTGACGGCGTATTGGCACTTGTCAGGCCCCCCCGCAATGCCCACCACGCGGCAGCCGCGAGCCTTGGCCAGCGCCCCGAAGGCGCTGCCCACAGCCCCCGTGGCAGCGCTGACCACCATGGTTTCGCCCGCCTTGGGGTTGATGATCTTCACCAGGCCGTACCAGGCGGTGACACCGGGCATGCCCACGGCCCCCAGGTAGTGGCTCAGCGGCACATGGGTGGTGTCCACGCGGCGCAGGTTGCCGGGCACACCCGCGTCCACCACGCTGTACTCCTGCCAGCCGCCCATGCCCACCACCTTGTCGCCCACGTTGAACTTGGGGTGGCGGCTTTCCACCACCTCACCCACGGTGCCGCCAATCATCACTTCGCCCAGTGGCTGTGGCTGTGCGTAGCTCTTGCTCTCGTTCATGCGCCCCCGCATGTAGGGGTCGAGGCTGAGGTAGTTGTGGCGCACCAGCACCTGGCCTTCAGCCAGCGCTGGGGTCTCGGTGGTGACCAGTTTGAAGTTGGCCACGGTGGCTTCGCCTTGGGGGCGGTTGTCGAGCACGATTTGACGGTTCTGGGTCATGATGGGCTTTCAGGAAAATCAAATAAAAGAGCTGCTCACGCTTATGCATAAAGCGCTACAGGCCAAAAACATGCATAAAAACAAGGGCAATGCTGGCCTGGGCACACCGCCCGGGGCCAGTGGCCGTCAGTCGGTGGGCACCGGCCCGAGGGCCGGACCGGCCGCCGGGGTGCCAGGGGCGGCGTTCAGCGCGTTCACCCCCCGCCCACCGGTGGGCAAGCGGCGCACGTACTTGAAAGTGCCGGTGGCGTGAGCGCACAGCTTGCCGCTGGCGTCCATCACCCGGCCTTCGGTGAAGGCCATGGTGGCGGTGCGGTGCATCAGCTTGCCGGTGGCCACCAGTGGGCCGCCCTCGCCTTTGGCGGCGGCCATGAAGCTGGTTTTCATTTCAATGGTCACGCAGCCCATCTCGGCCTCCGCGCCCGTCAGCACGCTGCGGGCCGCGTGAGCCATGACCACATCCAGCAAGGTCATGCTGGCACCGCCGTGCACCACGTTGAAAGAATTGGTGTGCTCGGGTTGCGCCGGAAAGTGAATTTCGGCCTCGCCGCCGTCCATGCGCACCAGCTCGAAACCCAGGTGGGCCACGAAAGGAATGTGAACGCTGAACTCCATGCCGTTCACCCCCCGATCAGGGCGCTGACACCGCCATCCACCGCCAGCCACTGGCCGGTGATGTGCTTGCCCGCTTCGGACGCATACAGCAGGGTCAGGCCCTTCAGGTCCTCGTCGTCGCCCAAGCGGCGCAGGGGCGCGTGGGCGGCCAGCTCTTCCTCACCCAGGCGGGCCAGGGTGCCCGCCGTCATTTTGCTGGGGAAGAACCCGGGGCACACCGCGTTGACCGTGATGCCGTGCGCCCCCCACTCGCAGGCCAGGGCCCGGGTGAAATTGATGACCGCGCCTTTGGACGTGTTGTAGGCAATCGTCTGCATGCCCGCCGGGTTGCCCCCCAGCCCGGCAATGCTGGCCACGTTGATGATGCGCCCGCCACGGGCCCCGCCTGCGCCCTCCCGGGGGGTGAGCATGCTGCGTTTGGCCACCTGCTGGCTCAGCAGGAAATACCCGCGCACGTTCAGGTTCATGACCTTGTCCCACGCGGAGACGGGGTGGTCCTCGGCCGGGGCACCCCAGGTGGCCCCGGCGTTGTTCACCAGGATGTCGATGTCCCCCATGCGCTGCAGGGTTTCATCGACCAGGCGGGTGATGTCGGCCTCGTCGGCACAATCGGCCGCCACCCAGCGGGCGTCGATACCGGCGGCCTGGAGGTCGGCCACGGCCTCTTCCAGATCGGCAGCCTTGCGCGAAGACAGCATGAGGCGGGCTCCGGCCTCACCGAGGGCATGGGCCATCTGCAGGCCCAGGCCACGGGAACCACCGGTCACCAGGGCGGTTTTGCCGGAGAGGTCGAAAAGCTGCTGAACGGTACGGGGCATGAAGCAAGTCCTTTGGCAATGTGTCCACGGGCGGCGGCACATCGCCCACCCAGGCCTGCATTGTGTAAGCCCCATGAAGGCTTGGCTTGTCTCCCGGGCGATAAATCAGGGTAAGCCCGGTGTTGCCCGCTTGTGTCGAGCCTGAGCAGCCCTGGGCTCGGCGCATAATGACCCGATAAAACCCTGAGCCTTTTGGGGTATTGGCCATCAGCGAGCAGTCACCGCTGTTCAGGGACACCCCATGATCTCCGCGTCCGAGCAAAAAATCTACGCCAAGCTGGCCGACCTCGAAACCGAGATTTCGGCCCTGCGAGACGGCTACATGCTCGTCAACCAGCGGTACGCCGACACCCTGGCGTCCATGAAAACGCTGACCGCCCTCACGCTGGAAGCGGCCCTGCGCTCGGCCAGCGCCGCCGAAAAATCGGCCCAGGCCAGCCAGAACGCGGCCCAGGCGGCCTCGGCGGCGGCGGCCTTGCCGGTGCTGGCCGCAGCCCTGGCGGCGGCCGAAGCGGCGGGGCTGGCAGCCGTGGCTGCAGCCGAGGCCTCGGCGGCGGCTGCAGCAGCGGCGTCTGCCACGGCAGCGGCGGCGGCCATCCATGCCGAGGAAATTTCGCTGCAAGCCTCGGCACAGGCGGCATCGGCCACGGCACGGGCCACCCAGGCGGCAGCCAACGCCGCGCAAATGGCCCACGAAGCACGGGCCGTGGCCAACCTGCTCAAGAGCTGACGCCATGCACCCCCGCCATCAATCTGGCCCGCCCGTCAGTGACTGACACGCCCGCCTCGGCCAGAGCCGCCCCACCGTCCGGCATGGGCATGGTGGAGGTGATGTGCAAGATCCAGGCACTGGAGCAGCAGATCACCGCCGTCTACAGCCACCTCCCGTTCGGCCACCACACCTTGGCCCCGGACGGCACCTTTCTCGAAGTGAATGCGCTGGAACTGAGTTGGCTGGGCGCGCCGCTGAACCAGCTGATCGGCAGGCAAAAGTTCACCGATTTCCTGACCCCGGCCAGCCAGGAAGCCTTTATTCGGCAGTTCACGGCCACACGGACGCCAGGGGTGATCCGGGACCTGGCGCTGGAGCTGGTCAACAGCCGAGGGGCTGTCCGCCCGATCTCGCTCAGCTCGCAAGGCATACGCAACGGCACAGGGCAGCTTGTCAAACACCGTGGTGTGTGCTTCGACATGACGCAGGACCGGCAAAACGAGCTGAAGCTGCGCATCGCGGCCATTGCCTTCGAATCGCTGTCGTGCATGTTCGTGACCGACAGCGACGGCGTGATTCTGCAGGTCAACCAGGCGTTCACCGTGCTCACAGGCTACAGCGCCGAAGAAGTGCTGGGCCAGAAGCCCTCGCTGCTCAGCTCAGGCCAGCACGGGCGGGCGTTCTATGACGACATGTGGGCCTCGCTGAAACGGGATGGGCTGTGGCAGGGCGAAATCATCAACCGGCGCAAAGACGGTGGCTTGTACATGGAGTGGCTGGCCATCTCCAGCGTCAAGGCACCCGACGGCGGCACCACCCACTACGTGGCCAACTTCATCGACATCAGTGCCAACAAAGCCGCCGAAGCGGCCATCCACCGCCTGGCCTATTTCGACCCCCTGACCTTGCTGGCCAACCGGCAGCTGCTCAAAGACCGCATGACGCAGGCGTTGGCCACCACCCGACTCGGAGGCATGGGCGGGGCTGTGCTGATGATCGACCTGGACCACTTCAAACTGGTCAATGACACCATCGGCCACGAAGTGGGCGACCTGCTGCTGGTCGAAACCGCTGCCCGACTGCAGAAGCTGGCACATGAGGGCGACTGCGTGGCCCGGCTCGGAGGCGACGAGTTCGTGGTGATGCTGGTGGGCCTTGACACCCGGCTGAAAGAGGCCACCGTGCAGGCCACGCACAGGGCTGAAGCGGTGCTGGACGCGCTGCGCGAGCCCTACCGGATCAAGGGAGAAGACTTTCATTGCACGGCCAGCATGGGCATTGACATGTTCGGCCCGTCGGTGGGTGCATCGGACTTGCTCAAACACGCCGACCTGGCCATGTACCAGGCCAAAAAGTCCGGGCGCAACGGGTTGCGCTTTTTCGATTTGGCCATGCAGGCTGCCATCACCGAACGGGTGGCACTGGAGCACGCCTTGCGCCAGGCCCTGGTGCTGCACCAGTTCCGGCTGTACTACCAGCCTCAGGTCAGCCTGGCCCAGAAAATCGTGGGCGCTGAAGTCCTGCTGCGCTGGTCGCACCCCGAACGGGGCCTGGTGCCCCCCATGGAATTCATTCCCCTGGCCGAAGAAACCGGCCAGATCCTGGCCATTGGCCAATGGGTGCTGGAAAGCGCCTGTGCGCAGCTCAAAGCCTGGGAGCACCATCCGCTGACCCGCGAGCTGCAGCTGGCGGTGAATGTCAGCGCCTGCCAGTTTGACCAGGATGATTTTGTGGCCCAGGTGCGCCATGCGGTGGTGGGCAGCGCCATCCGGCCTGAGCTGCTCAAACTGGAGCTGACCGAGAGCATGGTGGTCAACGTGACCGGCACCATCGCCAAAATGCAGGCCATCAAAGCCCTGGGCGTCACGTTCTCGATGGACGACTTCGGCACAGGCTATTCATCGCTGTCCAGCCTGACCCAGTTGCCCTTGAGCCAACTCAAGATCGACCAGTCCTTTGTGCGCAACATGGGCGTCAATGCGTCCGATGCCGTCATCGTGCAAACCATCATCGGCATGGCCCACACGCTGGGCATGGAGGTGATCGCCGAAGGCGTGGAAACCGACGCCCAAAAAGACTTTCTGGCCCGCAACGGCTGCCAGATGTTCCAGGGTTACCTGCTGGGCCGCCCGGTGGCCATT
>Ga0075012_10002480_pt1 | contig 18134 bp, 16 predicted proteins | sample All_14_2_FD_71474 | JGI IMG/M metagenome (GOLD analysis project Ga0075012, IMG submission 71474) | Freshwater microbial communities in response to fracking from Pennsylvania, USA - Allegheny Zone_MetaG_DW_15 | ecosystem: Environmental > Aquatic > Deep subsurface > Groundwater > Drilled... | reverse complement strand
CGGTCTCTTTGATTGGAATTGGGGCGATGGCCAAGATCAGGCGCTGCGCGCCGACACGCCGGGTTGGCACGAAGCCAAGCACGAGCGCGTGCTCACGCTGGTGCGGCGTCGCTACGAGGCCTTGAACCTGGCCATCTTCGAAGACCGCTGGTTTGACCCCCTGGTCATGCAGCCCGAGGACGACGACGGGCGCCCGCTGCAAGGGGCTGCCGCGATGGAGGCATCGCTGGGCCCCTGGGTGATGGGCTTTGAGCATGCGCAGAATCTCTTTCCGCAGTTGGCCGAACTGCCGATCCAGGATGTCCAGGATCTGATGGCTTGTCTGTGGCGCCATTTGCCGGCCAAGTCGGAAGAAGAAGAGGCCTATGCCAAGGCGCTCGATCAGGAGCATCCGCTCAAGGGGCTCGACATGGCCATCGAGGACTTGGTGTCCAACGTGGTGGAGCTGATCGACCTGGGGCGCCGGGAGATGGTGGCGGTGCAGCCGCGTCGACGCACCGAGCAGAAGGTCGGTCGTAACGACCCCTGCCCTTGCGGAAGCGGTCGCAAGTTCAAGGCCTGCCACGGCAAGGCGGGCGAGGCCTGAGCTGGGTCGGCGCGACTCGGTTGATCCGCATCAAGCCCGGCATCCGACGCGGTGCCAGACTTCGTGCCCTGCTAATGGAGCATGGGTGCAATGAAGATTCTGGTCGCCGTGGATGGTAGCGAATTCACCAAGCGCATGTTGGCGTATTGGGTCGCCCATGAAGAATGGCTCGGGCCCGAGCACACCTACACGGTGTTGACCGTCGTGCAGACGGTGCCGTCACGTGCGGCCGCGGTGCTCGATCGGGCTGCATTGCAGGCCTACTATGCGGACGAGGGCGAGAAGACGCTGCACCCCATCCGCGCGTTCCTGGATCAGAAGAACCTCAACGCCACCTTCCTCAGCAAGACCGGCGCATCAGCGGGTGATGTGATCGCCAAGACGGCGGAGGCCGAAGGCTTTGATCTCATCCTGTTGGGTTCCCATGGGCACGGGGCCCTGGGTGGGTTGGTGCTGGGCTCGGTGTCTTCGCATGTGCTGGCCAAGTGCAAGACACCCGTGCTGATCGTGCGCTGACCGCCCGTCACGGGACGGGCGGTCAGTGCGTCTCAGAGGCGGGGCGCGAGGGTTCAGCTTGCAGGGTAGCGCGAGATTGCTTGCGGCGTTCGTGCTCAAGGCTGAGATCGAGGCCGAACGCGGTGCCGTAGTCGGCGAAATCATCCGTCGCCGCCCGGCGCGGAGCCCGACGCCACCAGCGAAGCCACTTGGTCCAATAGTTTCGTCCGGTCATGGCTGGAGCCTCCGCTACATGCTCTCGGTGGATCTGTCAATTTACCGAGCAGCCATCAGTGTATCGGCGAAGGTGGCGGGCGATGGAGGGCGCGGTTCCTGCCGCCGATCGTGCGCCGTGGATTCCGGCCGGCTTCATCCGGCGATTGGTGGGGTGCGTTCAGGGCTCCACCTTCGTGGGGATGTGCGCGGGCGCATTGCGCGCCTACAGTCCGTTTGTTGCTGTCACGCGGGCTTTACACAATCGAGGAAACGGGAACACGGTGGGTTGACGCTGCCAAACAAAAAAACAGTAGGCGCGACAGCCGTGTTCAAGCATCCCAACGGGCGTTCGAAAGAACGTCTTCAGGCCCTCTCTGCGAATGCGTAGAGAGGGCTTTTTCTTGGGTTCTGCAAGCCTGCCGGCCGACAGCTGACGACTCAACTGAAAGAGGGCGAGGGCTCAACGAAAAACGCCAAAGCAGTTCACTGCTTTGGCGTTCATGTGTTGGTCGGGGTGAGAGGATTCGAACCTCCGGCCTCTACGTCCCGAACGTAGCGCTCTACCAGGCTAAGCTACACCCCGTAGCTATCTTCTTATTGTCGAAAGGCTCAGGCCGAGCGTTCTACCGACGAAGCACATAATTCTAGCAGTGCTGATCGATACTGGGAAGTGGGAAGGTTGCTGAGCGCGGCTCGTGCGATGTCGGCTTCATGTCGGGCAGCCTTGCGCGTGGCTTCCAGGGCGCCGGTGCGGCGCACCACTTCGATGATGCGGGGCAGTTGATCCACCTCGCCTTGCTCAATGGCGGAGCGAATCAGTTGCCGTTCTTCGGGCTCGCCGTGGCGCATGGCGTGCAGCAGCGGCAGGGTGGGCTTGCCTTCGCGAAGATCATCGCCAACGTTCTTGCCCAGCACGGCGGTGGCGCCTTCGTAGTCCAGCAAATCGTCAATCAGCTGGAAGGCTGTGCCCAAGGCGCGGCCGTAGTCGGCGCAGGCTTCTTCGACGGCGGGCGGCGCGTCGCACAGAACGGCGCCGAGTCTGGCGCTGGCCTCGAACAGCTTGGCCGTCTTGGAGCGAATCACGCGCAGGTAGTCATCGACGCTGATGTCGGGGTCGTGCATGTTCATCAGCTGGAGGACTTCGCCTTCGGCGATGACGTTGGTGGCGTCCGACAGCACTTCCAGCACGCGCATGCGATTCAGGCCCACCATCATCTGGAACGAGCGCGAATAGAGGAAGTCACCCACCAGCACACTGGCGGCATTGCCAAACAGGGCGTTGGCGGTTTTGCGGCCGCGGCGCAGCGACGATTCATCAACCACGTCGTCGTGTAGCAGGGTGGCGGTGTGGATGAACTCCACCACGGCAGCAAGTTCGTGGTGGTCCTTGCCGCGGAATCCCAGTGCGTTGGCGAACAGCAGCACCAGCATGGGCCGGATGCGCTTGCCGCCGGCACTGACGATGTAATGCGAGATCTGGTTGACCAGCGCTACCTCGGAACTCAGGCGACGGTGGATGACGGCATCCACTTCGGCCATGTCGGGTGCCACAAGCTCCAGGAGCGTGGTGCGTGCGGGGGCGGGGGCGACTGAATTCACAAGCAAAGAGGCCGGCTGGGGACGCGATTATAGAAAGTGCGTGGGGCTCTTCACAGGCACATCGTTCAGGGGATTGTCGCGCGTGCCGGGGGCTCTATCCAGCGGTGTTGACCGTGCTATGATGTAAGGCTTCGTGCTGCGCGCCTGGGTTATTTTGTTTCGGGCCTGAAGAGGTTGGTCGCAATCGCCCGCACGCAACACGCCTCACTTCCGAGGCTGCACGAGGAGATCGAAAAAGATCGAGCTAGAAAGGGCTGATATGTACGCGGTCATAAAAACCGGTGGCAAGCAATACAAGGTTGCAGCCGGCGAAAAAATTAAAGTAGAACAGATTGCTGCGGACGTTGGCCAAGAGATCGTGATCGACCAGGTGTTGGCTGTCGGCAACGGCGCTGACCTGAAGATCGGGACTCCCTTGGTTGAGGGCGCAACAGTGAAGGCCACGGTCGTGGCGCAAGGTAAGCACGACAAAGTGCGCATCTTCAAGATGCGTCGTCGTAAGCACTACCAGAAGCACCAAGGCCACCGCCAGACCTACACCGAGCTGGAAATCAGCGCGGTCCTGGGCTGAGCCCGGTCTGTTCATCCAGAACATCCCAACGCCAAGGAGCTGAAAGATGGCACAGAAAAAAGGCGGCGGTTCCACACGGAACGGCCGCGACTCCCAACCCAAGATGCTGGGCGTGAAGGCCTTTGGTGGTCAGACCGTCAGCGCCGGTTCGATCATCGTGCGCCAGCGCGGCACGCGTTTCCACGCCGGCACCAACGTCGGCATGGGCCGCGACCACACGCTGTTCGCGTTGGTCGATGGCACGGTGTCCTTCGACGTGAAGGGCGCTGCCAACCGCAAGATGGTTTTCATCAAGCCGGTCTGAGCATCGCACTGATGCGCTCTTGAGCGCACAGCAGAGCCCCGGTCCGCCGGGGCTCTTTGTTTTGTGCTCACCGTGGTGCCTGTGCACTACGATCTGTTTTTCCTCCCTCAGCAGGATTCGCCATGAAATTCGTCGACGAGGCCTACATCGACGTGACCGCCGGGAACGGCGGCAACGGTTGCATGAGCTTCCGCCGTGAGAAGTTCATCCCCTTCGGCGGCCCCAACGGGGGAGACGGTGGGCGCGGTGGCCATGTCTGGGCCGTGGCCGACCGTAACCTGAACACGCTGGTCGACTTTCGCTTCTCGCGCCGCCATGCGGCCAAGGGCGGTGAGCACGGCCGCGGTTCCGACCAGTACGGCGCCGCGGCCGATGACATCGAGCTGCGCATGCCGGTGGGCACGATCATCCGTGACGCCGAGACCGATGAAGTGTTGTTTGAGCTGCTGGAACCTGGCGAGCGCGTGCTCATTGCCAAAGGTGGCGATGGCGGCTTCGGCAACCTGCACTTCAAAAGCAGCACCAACCGCGCGCCGCGCCAAAGCACCAAAGGCTGGCCGGGCGAAAGTCGCAACCTGAAGCTGGAGCTGCGCGTGTTGGCCGATGTGGGCCTGCTGGGCATGCCCAACGCTGGCAAGTCGACCTTGATTGCCGCCATCTCCAATGCCCGGCCGAAGATCGCAGACTACCCCTTCACCACGCTGCATCCGAACCTTGGCGTTGTGCGCGTCGGGCCGAGCCAGAGCTTCGTGGTGGCCGATGTGCCGGGCCTGATCGAAGGCGCGTCGCAAGGCGCCGGCCTGGGGCACCAGTTCCTGCGCCACCTGCAGCGCACCCGCTTGCTGCTGCATCTTGTGGACATGGCGCCGTTTGATGATGTCGATCCGGTGGCGCAAGCCAAGGCCATCATCAAGGAGCTGAAGACCTACGACGCGGGCCTGGGTGACAAGCCGCGCTGGTTCGTGCTCAACAAGCTAGACATGGTGCCGGCCGAAGAGCGCGAAGCCCGCGTGAAGGACTTCGTCAAGCGCATGCGCTGGAAGGGCCCGGTCTTCGAGATTTCCGCGTTGACGCGCGAAGGATGCGAATCCTTGGTGCAAGCGATCTACAAACACGTGGAGTCGCTGCAACACAAGATGGTCGAGCCCGACGTGCGCTTCGATAACCCGCCCCCGTTGGTCGAGGCGCCGGCCGCTGCGCCGGCGTTGCCGTCTGGCATCGACCCGGAAGACCCCCGGTTCCGCTGACCTGCACAGAGGCTTGAGCACCATGAGTGAAGTGCTGAAGAACGCACGGCGCATCGTCGTGAAGGTGGGCTCCAGCCTGGTCACCAACGAAGGCCGGGGCCTGGACGCCGCAGCCATTGAAGCCTGGTGCGTGCAGCTCGCTGCGCTGGTCAAGCAGGGCCGTGAGGTGGTGATGGTGTCCTCGGGCGCGATTGCCGAAGGCATGAAGCGCCTGGGCTGGAACACCCGTCCCAAGGAGCTGCATGAGCTGCAGGCCGCTGCCGCCGTGGGCCAGATGGGCCTGGCCCACATCTATGAAACCAGCCTGCGCGCGCAGGGCCTGGGCAGCGCGCAGGTGTTGCTCACCCATGCCGACCTGGCCGACCGCGAGCGCTACCTCAACGCCCGCTCCACCTTGCTGACGCTGCTGGGCCTGGGTGTGGTGCCGGTGATCAACGAAAACGACACGGTGGTCACCGACGAGATCAAGTTCGGCGACAACGACACCCTGGGCGCCCTGGTGGCCAACCTGGTGGATGCCGATGCACTGGTGATCCTGACCGACCAGAAGGGCCTGTACTCGGCCGACCCGCGCAAGGACCCGAGTGCCCAGTTCATCCACGAAGCCGTGGCCGGCACGCCCGAGCTGGAGCAGATGGCCGGCGGCGCAGGCAGCTCGATCGGCCGTGGCGGCATGATCACCAAGATCCTGGCTGCCAAGCGCGCGGCCGGCAGCGGTGCCAGCACCGTGATCGCCTGGGGCCGTGAGCCCAGCGCCCTGCTGCGCCTGGTGGCCGGCGAGCCCATCGGCACGCTGCTGGTGGCCACCACGCCCAAAGTGACGGCTCGCAAGCAGTGGATGGCCGATCACCTGCAACTGCGCGGCGCGGTGGTGGTGGACGATGGTGCCGCGGCCAAGCTGGTCAGCGAAGGCAAGAGCCTGCTGCCCATCGGCGTGGTGGAGGTGCAGGGCGACTTCGTGCGCGGCGATGTGATCGCCGTGCGCTCGCAGGCCGGTACCGAGATTGCCCGCGGCCTGGCGAACTACGCGTCCAGCGAGACCCGCCTCATCGCCCGCAAGCCCTCATCACAGATCGAGGGGCTGCTGGGCTATGCCAATGAGACCGAGCTGATCCATCGGGACAACCTGGTGCTTGTGTAGCCAACACCCCGTGAGCAGCACGGGGTGTTGAGACCGGCCACTCCGGTCTGCCCTCAACCCAGGTTGGGTGCCAGGGCGCGCCGTGCGGCCGCTTCGGGCAGCGATTGCTGCCGGGCAAAGTCAGCCACCTGATCAGCACCGATGTGGCCGACGTTGAAGTACGTGGCTTCGGGGTGGGCCAGGTAGAAGCCGCTCACGCTGGCTGCCGGGGTCATGGCCATGCTCTCGGTCAGGCCCATGCCGATGTCGGCGGCGTCGAGCGCGTTGAACATGGCGCGCTTGATCAGGTGGTCCGGGCAGGCCGGGTAACCGGGGGCGGGGCGGATGCCGCGGTATTGCTCGGCGATCAGGGCGGCGTTGTCCAAGGCTTCATCGGCCGCATAGGCCCATAGCTCCTTGCGCACGCGGCTGTGCAGCTGCTCGGCAAAGGCTTCAGCCAGACGGTCGGCCAGGGCCTTGAACATGATGGACGAGTAGTCGTCATGCTCGGCCTGGAACTGCGCTTCCTTCTTCTCGGCGCCCAGGCCCGCGGTCACCGCGAACAGGCCGATGTAATCGGCCTTCGTACCCTTCGGTGCGATGAAGTCGGCCAGGCTGCGGTTGGGGCGTTTGACGCCATCCACCACCGGCCGCTCGGTCTGCATGCGCAGCGGCTGCCAGCGCAGCAGCACCTGCTGGCGCGATTCATCGGCGTAGACCTCGATGACATCGTCATCCACCGTGTTGGCCGGCAACAGGCTGATCACACCATTGGCCTGCAGCCAGCGGCCTTCGATCAGGCGCTGCAGCAGGCGCTTGCCGTCGCTGAATACGCGCGTGGCTTCCTCGCCCACGACGGGGTCACGCAGGATGTCAGGAAACTTGCCGGCCAGGTCCCAGGTCTGGAAGAAGGGGCCCCAGTCGATGTAGGTGGCCAGCTCGGCCAGATCCTGGTTCTTGAAGACACGCCGGCCAATGAATTTGGGCACCGGTGGTGTGTAAGCGGCCCAGTCCACGCGGGCCTTGTTGGCACGCGCTTCGGCCAAGCTCACCAGGGGTGCGGCCTTCTTGTTGGCATGCTGCTGGCGCACGCGCTCGTAGTCGGCCTTCAGCTCGTCGATGTACCTGGTGGCGCGCTCGTCACTCAGCAGATCGGAGCACACGCCCACGCTGCGCGAGGCATCGGGCACATAGACCACCGGGCCTTCGTAGTGCGGCGCGATCTTCACCGCGGTGTGCACGCGGCTGCAGGTGGCGCCGCCGATCAGCAGCGGCGTCTGGCGGCCACGGAAGTAGTCATCACGCTGCATCTCGGCGGCCACGTGCTGCATTTCTTCGAGGCTGGGCGTGATCAGGCCGGACAGGCCAATGATGTCGGCCCCTTCTTCCTTGGCCTTGGCCAGGATGTCCTGGCAGGGCACCATCACGCCCATGTTGACCACTTCGAAGTTGTTGCACTGGAGCACGACGGTGACGATGTTCTTGCCGATGTCATGCACATCGCCCTTCACCGTGGCGATCACGATCTTGCCCTTGGGCTTCACATCGCCGCCGGCATCGGCCAACGCCTTCTTCTCAGCCTCAATGTAGGGGAGCAGGTGCGCCACGGCCTGCTTCATCACGCGGGCCGACTTCACCACCTGCGGCAGGAACATCTTGCCCTGGCCGAACAGGTCGCCCACGATGTTCATGCCCGCCATCAGCGGGCCTTCGATCACGTGAAGCGGGCGGCCGCCTTTGGCGGCAATGGCCTGCCAGGCTTCTTCGGTGTCGACCTCGATGAAGTCGGTGATGCCATGCACCAGCGCGTGCGACAGGCGAGCATCCACCGTGACGGGCTGCTCGGCCGTGCCGCGCCAGGCGAGCTTGGTGCTCTCATCCCGCGCCGCGCCCTTGGCAGTCTCGGCAATTTCCACCAGCCGTTCACCGGCATCGGGCCGGCGGTTCAGCACCACGTCTTCCACACGCTCGCGCAGCACCGGCTCCAGGTCGTCGTACACGCCGACCATGCCGGCGTTGACGATGCCCATGTCCATGCCCGCCTGGATGGCGTGGTACAGGAACACGGTGTGGATGGCTTCGCGCACCGGCTCATTGCCGCGGAAGCTGAAGCTCACGTTGGAGACGCCACCCGACACCATCGCGCCCGGCAGGTGCTGCTTGATCCAGCGCGTGGCGTTGATGAAGTCGACCGCGTAGTTGTTGTGCTCTTCGATGCCGGTGGCAATGGCGAAGATGTTGGGGTCGAAGATGATGTCTTCGGGCGGGAAGCCCACCTCATCGACCAGGATGCGGTAGGCGCGTTCGCAGATCTGCGTCTTGCGCTCGTAGGTGTCGGCCTGGCCCTTTTCATCGAAGGCCATCACCACCGTGGCCGCGCCGTAACGGCGCACCAGCTGGGCCTGGCGCTTGAACTCCGCTTCGCCTTCCTTCAGCGAGATCGAGTTGACGATGCCCTTGCCCTGGATGCAGCGCAGCCCGGCCTCGATCACCTCCCATTTGGAGGAGTCGATCATGATCGGCACCTTGGCGATCTCGGGCTCACCGGCCACCAGGCTGAGGAAGCGCACCATCGCCGCTTTCGCGTCGAGCATGGCCTCATCCATGTTGATGTCGATGATCTGGGCGCCGTTTTCCACCTGCTGGCGGGCCACCGAGAGGGCGTCTTCAAAGCGGCCTTCGAGGATCATCCGCGCGAAGGCCTTGGAGCCGGTGACGTTGGTGCGTTCACCCACGTTGACGAACAGGTGGCCTTGGCCGAGGGTGACGGGTTCGAGACCCGACAGGCGCATCGGCGCCGGAGACGTGACAGGTGCGGTCATGGTGGGGGCAGGGTCAGGCGGCCAGCAGTGAGGTGAAGGCGCCGTGTTGGCGGCAACGGGGCGCATAGCGGCCCACATGCTCGGCGATGGCCTGGATGTGCGCGGGCGTGGTGCCGCAGCAGCCGCCGGCGAGGTTCAGGAAGCCCGCTTTGGCGAAGTCTTCCATCAGCGAGCCGGTGACTTGAGGCGTCTCATCGAAGCCGGTGTCGCTCATCGGGTTGGGCAGGCCGGCGTTGGGGTAGCACGAGATGAAGGTGTCGCCCGCGATCTTGCTGAGCTCTTCGATGTAGGGGCGCATCAGCGTTGCACCCAGCGCGCAGTTCAGGCCGATGGCCAGCGGGCGGGCATGGCGCACGCTGTGCCAGAAGGCGCCCACCGTCTGGCCTGACAGGATGCGGCCCGACGCATCGGTGACGGTGCCCGAGATGATCACCGGCAAGCGCTCGCCGGTGGCCTCCATCAGCTCATCCAGCGCAAAGATTGCGGCTTTGGCGTTGAGCGTGTCGAAGATGGTCTCGACCAGGAACAGGTCGACGCCGCCGTCCAGCAGCCCCTGGGCCTGCTCGTAGTAGGCCGCGCGCAGGGCTTCGAAGTCGACATTGCGGGCGCCGGGGTCGTTGACATCGGGGCTGATGCTGGCGGTGCGCGGCGTGGGGCCCACGGCCCCGGCCACGAAGCGGGGCTTCTCAGGCGTCGAATACTTGTCGCAGGCGGCGCGGGCCACCTTGGCGGCGGCCACGTTCATCTCGTAGGCCAGGTGGCCTAGGTGGTAGTCGTCCTGCGCAATGCGGTTGGCGCCGAAGGTGTTGGTCTCCACCATGTCGGCGCCGGCGGCCAGGTACTGCTCGTGGATGTTCTGGATCACATCCGGGCGGGTGAGCACCAGCAGGTCGTTGTTGCCCTTCAGGTCGACCGGGTGGTCGCGCAGCGCGTCATTGCGGAAGTCGGCTTCGCCGAGCTTGAAGGTCTGGATCATCGTCCCCATCGCGCCGTCGAGGATCACGATGCGTTCGCGCAGGGCGTCGGCCAGGGCCTGGCCACGGGTGTAGGGGCGGGTGGGGGCAGTCATGCCCGCGATTGTAGGCAGCGGCCCCAAAGGCAACGGGCTGCCCGAAGGCAGCCCGTTGCGGTGAGTGGGTGCTTGGCTTCAGTGCAGCACAACAGGCTGCTGTGCCAGGCCGGCGAAGCGTTCCAGGAAGGCGTCGACTTCCTCTTCGTCAGGCTCGCTGCGGATCAGGTCTTCGACATCGGCCTTGAACTGCAGGGCCATGACGCCATCAATGAAGAACTCGCGACGGGCGAACTTATCGACGATCTCATAGCCTCCGCGGTGAGTGCTGGCGGTCTCGTCCGGGGATACCTCGAACTGGACCACGGCAAAGTTTTCCGAGTTGTAGAGCATCTGCATGGTGGAACTCCTTGCTGAGGAAGCTATGGGCACCCAGGCAAGATTCAAGCCTTGGCTATGAAAGAACTTGCGGGGTGGCCTTCAGCCCTGGTTTTCGGCGGCCGCGGGCGGGAATCAAGGCACCTTTCGTCGGAGTTACTCATCCGCCGCCCCAGCCTGGGGCATGGGGCGCCACAACACCCAGGGCGCGCCCCAAGCTGGCGTGACGACCATGCGCAGCGGCCAGTGCGGTGCTTCGGGCTGCAGCCACAACTCGATGGCGGTTTGATCGGCCATCGCCGCGGTCTGCCAATGCCAGGGGTCAGCCGCGTCGGGCCTGAACTGCCAGGGGTGGACGCGGCCCGCCACGTCCGCCACCTCGATGGGGTGGTCGGCCTGGCCGGCGGCCAGACGGGCCAGCCACTGCGGCAGCCAGCTCAGGGCGTCCTGCACGTCGGCCGGGGCTGGGCGGGTGTAGGTGTGGGCGGAAAAGGCCACCAAGACGTCACCGCCATCCCGAATGAACGTGAGTGCCCGCTCGCTGGCCGGGGCACGGCGCAACGTGTGGCGTGCCGGTGCCAACCCATGCACTTGCAGGCTGCCCTGGCTGCGCAGCCAACTGGCCGCGCGCGCTGGGGTGTCGGGCGGGGTTTCCAGGCTGAGCACAAAACCGTCGGCGTCCATCTGCCAACGCAGCCGCGCGGGCCGTGTGGCCGGGCCTTGTTGCCAGAGGAGATTCAGCACCACCGGCGCGGGCAGGTAAGGCAGGAGGTTGGGCGCTTGGGGTGTAGGCGTGGCGATGGCCGGGGGTGGGGCAGCAGCAGTGCCTCGGGGGCTGGCGGATCGGGTCGCGCGATGCGGCCGTGGGGCGGTGGTTGCGGCAACGGGCGCCGTTGGCTGGCTCGGCCTGGGGGCGGTGACGCGAACCACGATGGCCGGCGGCGGGTGCGCCTGGGCCAACGGCGGTGGTTTGACCGGCCGCGATCCCAGCAGCCACAGGTGCGCCATGCCCACCATGGCCAACAGGCACAGCGCGGGCCAGGGCCGGCGTGCGGGGCGATCAGGCGGGCGGCTCATCGCTGCCGATGCTAGGCAGGGCCTGCCTCTGGGCGCCTCACTCCGATGGGGGGCGTCGGGTCGCCGGCAGCGCAAACCTAGAATCGCCTCGCCCATGAAATTTGCCACCTACTCCGACGGCTCGCGTGATGGCGAGCTGCTGCTGGTCTCGCGTGATCAGCAAACCGCCGTCTACACCGCTGGCATCGCCAGCAAGCTGCAACAGGTGCTGGACGACTGGAACTTCCTCGCGCCGCAATTGCAGGCCTTGTACGACGCGCTCAACCATGGCCGTGTCGGCCGTGCCTTCGCCTTCGAACCCCAACGCTGCATCGCGCCCATGCCGCGGGCCTTCAACGCGTTGGCGTTGGGCAGGGCTGATGGCGATTGGCAGCTGCGCCCGCTGCATGGCGCGGTGCTGCAAGGCCCGACCGAACCGGTGTGGACGCGGGTGCCGCTGGATGAGCCAGCCCAGGCCCCCATCGCCCGCCTGCGACGCCGCAACACGCCGGCCGCCACTGCTGCTGCCGAGGGTGCGGAAGTCGCCGAGGTTGTCCCGGGCCTGCGCCAGGCTCGGCTGGGCTGGGTGGCGGTGCTGGGGGATGTGGCGCGCGGCACCGGCGCTGCAGCCACCCTGGATGCCGTGCGGCTGCTGATGGCCGCGCAGGCGTGGTTCGCCCCCGGCAGCGACGACATTCAGGCGCTGAGCTGCGCGCCGCTGGCGCTGACGCCTGACGAATGGGGCGACGGTTGGCTGGCCGGCCAACTGCAGGCCCGGCTGCTGGTGGCCCCGGCGTCAGCCAAGCTGCCCGCGGCGAAACTGGCACACCCACTGGAAGGCCCGGCGCCGGGCGCGCTGGCGGTGGCCATCGCGCAGGCCGCTCGCTTTCAGGCCTTGGGGTCGGGCACGCTGGTGTGGTCGGCGTTCGACGCGCCGGTGTCGGAGTTCGATCGCCTGGGGCGCGACAACCCCCAGCAATGGAGTCTGCTGCCCGTCGAGCGCACGCTGGGCTTTGGCCTGTGCGCGGTGCCGGTGGATCCGCTGCCCGCGCCGGTGGTGCCGGTGCAGGGCGACCCGGGAAGCGATGGGGGTACCACGCCGCCAAGCCCGGATCCGGACGCCGATCTGGACGCACAATCAGACGCGTGAATCGACGCTTGAAGCGACGCATGACCATCCCCAGGCGCACCCGCGCCCTGCAGTTCCGAGGAGACGCCCGATGACCGATGCCAGTGGCTTTGCCAAGTTCATGCCCGGCTTTGACTTCCTGCAAAGCCTCGTCGGCAATGCCAGTTCCACGCTGCCCAACGTGGGCCAGTGGATCGCGCCCACGCTCGACCCAGAAGAACTCGACAAGCGCATCAACGAATTGCGAACCGTGCAGTTCTGGCTCGACCAGAACTCGCGCATGCTCACCACCACCATCCAGGCGCTGGAAGTGCAGCGCATGACGCTGTCCACGCTGCGGGGCATGAACGTCAGCATGGGCGATCTGGCGGCGGGCCTGCAAGCCAAGCCCGCGCCGGCCGAGCCCGAGCCTGCGCCGGCGCCGGGGTCATCGTCTGCGCCACCGCCGGCTGCGCCGCCTGGGGTGGATCCCATGCAATGGTGGGGCTCGCTCACCGAACAGTTCTCCAAGCTGGCTGCCGATGCGGTGCGTCAGGCGGCTGATGCCGCCGCCCCCGTGGCAGCGAGCATGGCCCAGGCCGCCACGGAAACGATGGCGGCGCCTCGCACCGCGCCGCCCGCACCACGCAAGGCCAAGCCGGCCACGAAGGCAGCAGGCAAGGCGGTCCCCAAGCGAGCCGCCCCGTCAGGGAGCACCAAGGCCTGAAAGCCTGAGCCTCAGCCCACCATGACCCTGTCCGTCGCGCCCTTCGTTCACGCTCATGCCACCCACCCGGACTGGCGCATGGCGCTGGCCCTGGCCGCCGCGCAGATCGATGCCCAGCGCAGCGAGATGGGTGCCACGCAGGCGCCCACGCTCGGCTGGGTGTACTTCACCGAGCCCTACGCCGCCGAGGCGGAGGCGTTGCTGGCGGATCTGCGGCTGCGCTGGCCCGGCACGCAGTGGGTGGGATGCAGCGGCGTGGGGGTGCTGGCCAGTGGCGTCGAATACATGAACGAGCCTGCGCTGGCGCTGATGGTGAGTGACCTCGACCCGGGGTTGTTCCAGGTGTTTTCCGGCACCCGGCCGCTGGCGGGGTTTCGGGCCGGTGCCGTGCAGGTGCACGCCGATCCGCAGGCGACCGATCTGCCCGAGCTGCTGCACGAGTTGTCGGCCCTCACCGAATCGGGCCGCCTCTTCGGTGCCGTGGTGTCGGGCCGCAAGCTGGGCGTGCAGATCGCCGAAGGCGTGCTCGATGGCGGCGTCTCCGGGCTGGCGCTGCATCCCCGGGTGGGACTGATCTCGCGGCTCACCCAAGGCTGCCGCACCATCGGGCCGGTGCGCCGCGTTACCCGCTTCGAGCGCAACCAGGTGCTCAGCCTGGATGGCCGCCCGGCGTTGAGCTGCCTGCTCGACGACCTGGGCCTCAGTGCCGACAGCCTGGGCGCTGCCGTCCCCCGCCTGGGCACCACGCTGGCGGGCCTGGCCCACGGCGATGCCAGCGCCACCGAGGGGCCCGATGGGGTCTCGTTGAGCGCCGCCGTGCACCTGCGCCGGCTGGTGGGTGTTTCACCCGGCCGCGGTGGCGTGGCCCTGGCCGAAGACCTGGACGACTGGCCCGGCAGCGATGCGCCTGACGAGCCGCCGTTGCAACTGGCCTTCTGCCGCCGCGACGCCGCCAGTGCCTGGCGCGATTTGGTGCGCGTGTGCAGCGAGATCCGCGACGAGCTGCTCAGCGACGACGAAGCCTGGGCCTTGAGCGCGCAGGCGCCTGACACGTCGGCCGACGCATCTGCCGTCGACCCGACCCAGGCCTGGCTGCGCGCCCATGTGGCCGGTGCCATCTACATCAGTTGTGCCGGCCGGGGCGGTGATCACTTCGGCGGCCCGTCGGCCGAGTTGCACACGGTGCGGCAGGCCCTGGGCGACGTGCCGCTGGTGGGCCTGTTCGCCGGCGGCGAAATCGCCGGCGAGCAACTGCACGCCTTCGCCGGGGTGTTGACGGTTTTCCTGCGTGAGGCGGTGTGAGCAGCGCATTGACCGCCCGCCGCGAGACCCTGCTGGCCGCCTTATCACCGCTGCTGCCGGCGCATGCGCTGCTGTCGCGCCCCGAAGCCCTGGCCCCGTATGAATGCGATGGCCTGACGGCCTACCGCGAAGCCCCGCTGATGGTGGTGCTGCCCGAGACCGAGGCGCAGGTGGCCGCCATCCTGCGCACCTGCCATGGCCTGCAGGTGCCGGTGGTGGCGCGTGGGGCGGGCACGGGGCTGTCGGGTGGCGCGATGCCGCATCGCCATGGGCTCACGCTGTCGCTGGCCAAGTTCAACCGCATCGTGCGCGTTGATCCGCTCGCCCGCACGGCCACCGTGCAATGCGGCGTGCGCAACCTGGCCATCAGCGAGGCCGCGGCCCCGCATGGGCTGTACTACGCACCCGATCCATCGAGCCAGATCGCCTGCACCATCGGCGGCAACGTGGCTGAAAACTCTGGCGGCGTGCACTGCCTGAAGTACGGCCTGACGCTGCACAACGTGCTGCAGGTGCGCGGCTTCCTGGCCGATGGCGAGCCCATCACCTTCGGCAGTGAGGCGCTCGATGCCGCGGGGCTCGACCTGCTGGCCGTGCTGGTGGGCAGCGAAGGCATGCTGGCCGTCATCACCGAAGTCACCGTGCGGCTGCTGCCGCGGCCGCAACTGGCACGTTGCGTGCTGGCCAGCTTTGCCAGCGTGCGTGCGGCCGGCGAGGCGGTGGCCGCCATCATCGGCGCGGGCATCATCCCGGCCGGCCTGGAGATGATGGACAAGCCGATGACGGCCGCGGTGGAAAGCTTCGTGCAGGCCGGCTACGACCTGGACGCCGAGGCCCTGCTGCTGTGCGAAAGCGACGGCACGCCCGAAGAGGTGCAGGACGAGATCGCCCGCGTGGAAGCCGTGCTGCGCGACTGCGGCGCCACGCGCTGGTCAGTGAGCGAATCCGAAGCCCAGCGCCTGCGCTTCTGGAGCGGGCGCAAGAACGCCTTCCCCGCCAGCGGCCGCATCAGCCCTGACTACCTTTGCATGGATTCGACCATCCCGCGCAAGCGTCTGGCCGACATGCTCGAAGCCATCACCGCCATGCAAGACCGCCATGGCCTGCGCTGCGTGAACGTGTTCCATGCGGGCGATGGCAACCTGCATCCGCTGATCCTGTTCGATGCCAACCAGCCCGATGAGCTGAAGCGCGCCGAAGCCTTCGGTGCCGAGATCCTGGAGCTCAGCGTCGAGATGGGCGGCACGGTGACGGGCGAGCACGGCGTGGGCATTGAGAAGATCCGCTCGATGTGTGTGCAGTTCTCGCCCGCCGAGCGCGAGCAGATGCTGGCGCTCAAGCGCGCCTTCGATCCCGCTGGCCTGCTGAACCCGGGCAAGGTGATCCCCACGCTGGCGCGTTGCGCCGAGTACGGCAAGCAGCATGTCAAGCGCGGGCTGTTGCCCTTTCCCGAGCTGGAGCGGTTTTGAACACGCTGGCACAAGACCCCACCCTGAAGCGGTGGATCGACCGGGTGGCTGCGGCGCGTGCCGACCGCCGGCCGCTGGCCATTCAGGGTGGCGGCAGCAAGGCCTTCTATGGCGAGGCCAGCGCGGGGGCGCTGTTCGATACCCGCGAGCTGCGCGGCATCAGCGCGTATGAACCGAGCGAGCTGGTGATCACCGCCCGCGCCGGCACGCCGCTGGCCGAGTTGGAGGCTGCGCTGGCCGAGTGCGGCCAATACCTGCCTTTTGAGCCACCACGCTTCACCGATGGCGGCACCGTGGGCGGCATGGTGGCGGCCGGCCTGGCCGGCCCGTCGCGCTGGATGGCCGGCAGCGTGCGCGATCACGTGCTGGGCGCCTGCCTGCTCAACGGCCAGGGTGAGCTGCTGCAGTTTGGCGGGCAGGTGATCAAGAACGTGGCGGGGTATGACGTGTCGCGCCTGCTGGCGGGTTCGATGGGCATCCTCGGCGTGATCTGCGAGGTGTCGTTGAAGGTGTTGCCGCGCCCGCCGGCTCAGCTGACGCTGCGCTTTGACTGCGATGAGGCCGAGGCCATTCGCCGCCTGAATACCTGGGCCGGTCAGGCCCTGCCACTCAACGCCAGCGCCTGGTGGCGTGGCACGCTGGTGCTGCGCCTTGCCGGTGCGGCACCCGCAGTGCAGGCTGCGGCCGCCAAACTGGGTGGCGAGCGACTCGATGCCCCGCTGGCCCAGGGCTTCTGGACCGGCCTGCGCGACCACACCGACGAATTTTTTGGCGAAGCCGCCACCGCGCTGAGCCGGGGGGGCGCGCTGTGGCGCGTCTCGCTGCCCGCCACGGCGCCGGCGCTCGATCTGCCCGGCGACGCATTGATCGAATGGGGCGGCAGCCTGCGCTGGTGCGTCACCCGCGAAAGCGCGGCCACCGTGCGTGCCGCCGCCCAGGCCCGCGGCGGTGAGGCCACGCTGATGCGCGGCAAGCTCGATGCGCCCACCTCGGTGATGGCGCCGCTGTCGCCGGTGCTGATGCGCCTGCACCAGCAGTTGAAGACCGCGTTCGACCCCGATCGTGTCTTCAACCCCGGCCGCCTGTATCCCGATCTTTGAACCGCGGCCGTCATGCAGACCCATCTCGCCCCCGACTACCAGAACACGCCCGACGGCGAGGCTGCCCAGCAGATCCTGCGCAAGTGCGTGCACTGCGGCTTCTGCACTGCCACCTGTCCCACCTACCAGCTGCTGGGCGACGAGCTCGATGGCCCGCGTGGCCGCATCTACCTGATCAAACAGGTGCTCGAAGGCCAAACGCCCACCCGCACCACGCAGCAGCACCTCGACCGCTGCCTCACCTGCCGCAGCTGCGAGACCACCTGCCCCTCGGGCGTGGACTACGGCCACCTGGTGGACATCGGCCGGCGCATCGTCGATGCGCAGGTGCCGCGCCCGCTGCCCGAACGCGCGGCGCGTTGGCTGTTGAAAGAAGGCCTGACCTCACCTGCCTTCGCCCCGGCCGTCGCCGCCGGCCAAGCGCTGCGCCCGCTGGTGCCCGCCGCGCTGCGCGACAAGGTGCCGCCCAAGCCCGATGCCGCCGCTGCCGAGCGCGCCCACCGCTGGCCCACCCGCACCCATGCCCGCAAGGTGCTGATGCTGATGGGCTGCGTACAGCCCGCGCTGGCCCCCAACATCAACAGCGCCACCGCGCGGGTGCTCGATGCCGCGGGCATCCAGACGCTGGTGTCGGACGCCGCCGGCTGCTGCGGTGCCGTGCGCGAGCATCTGGGCGACCACGATGGCGCCCTGGCCGACATGCGCCGCAACATCGACGCCTGGTGGCCGCAGGTGGTGGGCCTGGGGGGCCAGCCCCAGGTGGAGGCCATCCTCTTCAACGCCTCGGCCTGTGGCGCCAGCGTCAAGGACTACGGCTGGGCCCTGCGCCACGATGCTGACTACGCCGACAAGGCACTGCAGATCAGCCGCCTGGCCAAAGACCTCAGCGAATGGCTGCCCGAGCTGGTGCCCGTGCTGGCCTCGCGCCTGCACGGCCGCACGTTGCCGCGCCTGGCCTGGCACCCGCCCTGCACCTTGCAGCACGGGCAGAAGCTGCGCGGCGGTGTCGAGGCGCACCTGGCCGC
>Ga0075012_10002479_pt1 | contig 18136 bp, 11 predicted proteins | sample All_14_2_FD_71474 | JGI IMG/M metagenome (GOLD analysis project Ga0075012, IMG submission 71474) | Freshwater microbial communities in response to fracking from Pennsylvania, USA - Allegheny Zone_MetaG_DW_15 | ecosystem: Environmental > Aquatic > Deep subsurface > Groundwater > Drilled... | reverse complement strand
AAAATGTCCGCTTGCCTTCGGCAATCATCGTACTATCGGCCTTGAACATTGGATATTCAGGCAGTACGACCTCATATTTTGGTGTGCCGTTGAATTGAATATAGGCTGCGCCAAAGGCAAGCAATAAGAGTACCGAGCCGAGTATATACCCGCCGATTTTCAATGCTTTTTTCATTTGATGTTTAAATTTTAAACTAATAATAGGAGATGCTTCAAGGTTACAACACCTACGAAGTAGCTTCAATCTTGGATTTTGGTAGGAATTAAAATTCTACGTCGAGCAGGGCCTTCACTTGCCGCTCATTCATGCTGTCGGGCATCATTCTGAAAACGAAATTCCTTAGGCCGATAGCCAATGGATTGTCCATTTGCGCAAGCTTGCCCAAGGTCCAAGAGCGGTTCACGATAAGCGCCGTTCGTTTTAACCGCTTACGTTCGAAGGCTTGGAATGCCTCCGCAGGTTCGCTGATTTTCGCTAGCGTTTTACCCAAAATCACTGCGCCTTCAATGGCTTGGCAGGCGCCTTGGCCCATATTGGGAGTCGTGGCGTGGGCAGCGTCGCCGAGCAGCAGTACCCGGTCAAATGCAAACCGTTTTATGGGCGGAAAGTCAATAATATCGTTCCAAATAATCCTTTCCGCATCTGTCATGGAGATAATTTCAGCGATGGGAGCATGCAGGTCTCCGAATATTTGCTGTAATTCCCGTTTGCCGAAGGCTGCAAAACGCTCGCCTTTTTGCTTGTCGGCATTCAGGCAAGCGAACCAATAAATCCGGCCATTCGGGAGTGGCACAATGCCGAACCGTTTGCCAGCAGCCCAAGTTTCCGTTGCTTTATTTGCTTGAAAATCAGCGGGTTGCATATCCGTCACACCTCGCCAACAGGTGTATCCTGCGAAGCGGATTTTGCTTTGCGGTAGCAACATCTGCCGGAATATGGAGTGTATTCCGTCGGTGGCAATCACGAAATCGGTCTGGTGCTGCGAGCCGTCCGCAAAGCGAATTTGGACGCCACCACCCTCTTGCCGGAAGTCCCAAACCTTTTTGTTCAAGTGGACAGGAATCTGCGGAATTTGCGCCAGCAGCACTGTCTGCAAATCGGCCCGATGTACGGCGAAGTTGCTGATTGTCTGCAAGTTACGATTAATTGCTAGGTTATCGCTCTTGGTGATGACCCTGCCTGTGGCATCCAGGATTTGGAACATTTCCAGCACATTGCTCACAGCCAGTACTTCGTCCTTCACGCCAAGCTGTTCAAAAGCCATGACAGCATTGGCACCCAACGCCAGACCTGCCCCAGCCGCTTTTAATTCAAGGCTGCTTTCAAATATTTCAAGCTGGATATCTGGTCGGAATTTCCGAAGCGAAATGGCTGTTGTCAACCCGCCAATGCCTGCTCCAATTATGGATATTTTCATGGATTTGCGATTGATTGAATGAAGGCTTTTTAGCGCTCAAAATTGCTATAATTTTCAAATATAGCCGAACTTTAGTGAAGCCTTCCTATCACCTATAAGTTTGCATGGCTTGCAGGTAATTGGCTTCCCATTGTGCCGTTTTTTGGGTGATTTCTTTGGAATAATCGCTTAACTGCAAAGCCGTTCCAATCAAGCTCATTTCAAAGCCAAGCAAGGGCTGCTCTGTGTTCGTAGCTTCCATCATATCCTCTGCTGATGTGCCACTATATATCTTGGATTTGATTTGATTCAAATAGGCAATATATTCGGAAACGATGGATTGATAGCGATTGGAGACTGAGGATAAAGCAGCATTGTATTTTACCAATTCTTCCTGCGCCCGCTCCCTGTGCAATTTGGCTTCCTCCAGTTTTATCTTGCGCACTTGCTCCGGGTCATGGTCTGAGCCATATTCGCCCAATGAAACCATGGGAATGGCTTCATATTTTTTCGCATATTCCTTCGAAATAGCTTCGTGGGAGTGGCCTTGCTGCTCAATTTCCTGCGATTGCTGAGCATAATCCAACCCAACACCACTCATTTCTTGCTGCCATCCCACGATTTTCATTTGGATTTCCTGGGCATTCCGAATCCTGTCAGCTTGGGATTGCTGCTGATCGGATGCACGTTGCTGTTGCTGGATTTCAGCGGGCGACTTTACCACGGGTTGGTCGTTGGCCATGTATTTGCGCAGCTCAGCCTCCTTTTCAGCATCACTCATTTTTTCGAATTTCTTTGCATACACTGGGTCGCTGATGATTTTCTGGTAAAGCGCATTCATTCCTGCCGATTGAATGCCATTGGCCGAAAACGGGTTGGCAGCATATTGCGAAGCAGCCTGTTCAGCAGCTTTTTTTGCCTCCGCCTCATTCATTTGGTTGACCTTTTCATAACCGCCCATATTGGCAATAATGGGGCTTTTATCCGCCATCAGCCCAGCTTGCTGCTGGTATTCGGCTTCAGTTCCGCCTATGGCCATTTTTTGCTGCGCATATTCCTTATATTCTGAAATGCGATTATTTACCTTGTCCTCAAATGGTTGATAAAAAGCATCAAGTGCCGATGAATTCTGCTGCAATAGGTTTGCACCATAGGCACGTACAGCGGCAGCCCCTGTGGTTTTTGGCAAACTGGGCACTTCCTTGATAAATGCATTAATATTGGTGGTTCCAAGGATGCATTGCTGGGCTGTCATCATAAAAGCCCGCATCAGGAGCATAGCTATGATAGTGACCCGCACGACGGGAAATTCGAGATTCGTTCTCATTTGGATAATGTTTTAAAGATGATTCGCTTTTGGCCTTATGTGGTCAATATTATCGGGTGATTTCTTTTTTAATTTGATAATGCAAAGATGCATCTGCTGCTACCACCTTTAATATCGCACAATGATGTGAAAGCGAGAATTTTACTCCCAAAAACATCACCCAAATGGATGAAGGAACTGAATTCAGGGAAGGCTTACATCTTCGTTTTGGGCATTTTGGACATCTGCCACTTCGGTGCTTGAATCGTGGGTTCCTGCACCTCGAAAACTAAGTTGGGCATCCGTCAAATCCAATTGGAAGCCAAACAATGCTCGGCTATCCACTATGAGTTTGACGTTGCGCACCTGAACGATGCTGAGCAAAAGAAGGAAGCCTAAGGCAAGGTAGATTGTTTTTTTCTTGGTTGAATTTTTCATGACATACGGGGCTTTCGGGGGTGATTTTTGTTTCGGATGATTTCGCCTTTGACGAGACAGCCTTCACCTAAGTTACAGTTGGGCTGCTTCGCAAAAAAAATTATGTGGAAAGGACAACCTGTATGCGATTCGGTTGTAAAGAACGGGGCATTGGCAGGTAAAACTGGGCTGATTTTATGCGAAAGAACTTGTTTTCACGACGAAAAGAATTCAGCAGTTTGGCAAAAAAAAGGGGTTACAATTTTTTTTAAAAAAATTGTAACCCCTTCAAATATACGTCGTACATTTATTCATGGTTTTTTGGGGTTAAATAATCCTCGGCAGCGGGTAACACCGTTGTCGGGGATTTTTCGTTTTGGGAAAGTCCAAACTTGTTCGAAAAGGAAGGATTCGGGCGGTAGCTTACACAATTTTCTCCTTCAGCGCCTTCAGCACCGCCTCTGTCTTGGAGTTCACTTGCAGTTTCTCGTAAATATGCCGGATATGTGATCGCACCGTATCAATACTGATAAAATGCTCGTCGGCGATTAGCTTATAGGAAAAGCCTTTTACGAGGCTTTTCAGGATTTCCATTTCCCGTGGGGAGAGGTCGTAGTCCTTCAACTTGGCAACAGGCTGCTCCTGCTGGAAAAAAAACAGCACCCGCCGTGCAATGCTCGACGTCATGGGCGAGCCGCCCTGATTCACGTCGTGGATGGCAGCGATGATTTCCGTGGGGGAAGTGCGCTTCAGCAAGTACCCCGATGCCCCGTTCCGTATCGCCTGAAAAATCCGGTCTTCATCTTCGAACACCGTGAGCATGAGCACCTGCGTCTCCGGCCTGAGCGCCTTCACGACGGGAGTGGCCTCGATGCCCGTCCTACCGGGCATGTCAATGTCCATCAACACCACGTCGGGCTTGAGGCCGGGTATCTGCATTTCAAGGTTGCTGGTATCGGGAAATGCCCCGACGAGTTGGAGGCTGGGCGTGGCTTGCAGCAGGAAGGTCATGCCCTCCCGAAGGTCACGGTTGTCTTCGTAAAGCAGTATGCGGATTTTGTTTTCCATGCTGCAAAATTGGTGTAAACTTTAGGTAAAGCAAATCGCATAAAAAGGTGAAAAATTGAACGGTGAATGCTGAACTATGAACTGTGAATGGTGAACTGTGAATAAGGGGGACGTTCATCGTTCACAGTTCAAACTTTAACCCGTAGTTCCACGCTCGTCCCCTCGCCGGGTTTGGAGGAAATCTCCACCTTCCCGCCGATGTCTGAGGCACGGAGTTCCATGTTGCGCAAACCGTTGCCGCCGCCGCCAGCGGTGAGGCTACCGGGTTCGAAGCCTTTGCCGTTGTCCTTGATTTTCATCAAAAGCAGGCCATGTTTAAAAGCCAAAAACAGCTCGACCTCGGTGGCTTCGGCATATTTGGCGGCATTGTTCACGGCTTCCTTGAAAATGAGGTAAACGTTTCGGCGAACTTCCGGCTTGAGTTGTTTCCCCGAAAAATCCTCGTTGATATGTGTGACTAGGCGCATGTTGCGGGCCTCCAGCAGGCGCAGGCCGAACTCCGTCATTCGGGCGGCAAGGTCGTCGAGCTGGTCGTTTTTGGTCTTCATCGCCCAGATGATGTCCTGCATACTCTCGGACAATGAGGCGGAACTTTCGCTGATTCGGCCCAACACAGGCGTCACCGTTGGCTGTTCGTCACCGATTTGTTGCTTCGCAAATTCACTAAAAAAACGGATGCTGCTCAGCGTGCTGCCCATCTCGTCGTGGAGGTCACGGGCGAGGCCCTCTCGGAACCTATCGAGGCGCTCCCGCTGGAATTGGCGGTATTTTACGAAGCCAAAAACCAGCCCACCAAGCAATGCCAGCATCAGCAACTGAAACCACCACCGCTGCTGGACGGGCGGCGTCACCAGTATTTCCAACTTGGCGCCCCGCTCGTTCCACACGCCATCGTTGTTGGCGGCCTTCATGTGCAGCGTGTACCTGCCTCCGTTCAGGTTGGTGAAGGTGGCCACGGGGCGGTCGGTATAAATCCATTCATCGTTGAAACCCTCCAGCATGTAGGCGTACTGGTTGCGCTCCGGCTGGTTGAAATTGAGCGCAGCAAATTCGATTTCAAAAAAATCCTCGCCGGGGTTTAGCGTCAAAAACGTGTCTTGTTGCACGTCTTCCAGTTTCATCGAAAGCAGGTTCATGTCGTAGTTCATCACCGTGCGGGTGCGCATTTCCCGGTCCTTGTTCATCACTCGGATGCCCGTGATGGCGATGGGCGGCGGCACGGCGTTCTTCTTCAATTTTGAGGGGTCAAAGAAGTTGAAAGCATTTTGGAAGCCCACGAAGATTTCGCCATCAGGTGTGATGCTCAGCGCATCCGACATGGTGTTGCTGAAAAGCCCGTCCGCTTTGCCGTAGTAGCTGAACTTTCCAGTTTCGGGGTCAAAACAATGCAGCAGATATTCCGTGTTCAGCCAGATTTTACCCTTTTTATCTTCTTCCATAAAAAACAGGCGACTGGTCTTTAGGCCATTGTCGTTGTTGAAACGGCGGAGCAATTTGCACTCGGTGTCCAGTTCCAAAAACGTCTCGTGAAAGGCAGCATAGATTTTGCCGTTCTTCGCCGCCCGCACCGCCCCGCAGGCACGCCAAGTCACCTGACCAGGATAAGTGAACTGCTTCGCCTCGCCGGTGGCTGGGTCAAAACGAATGAGGCTGCTGCCCTGCGCCGCCAACCATAGCCGCCCTTTGGCGTCCTCCGACATGCCCACGACACTGATGCATTTCCAGTCATAGCTGACCATTTCGGGTCGGTAAAATGCCTGCTCCATGCGATCGGTGGCAGGATTGTAACGGTAAAGCCCCTCCCGGTTCGTGCCGAACCAACGGTTGCCTTTGCTGTCCTCCATCCCCTTCCATATCACATTGTTTTTGTCATTGTCCTTGAAAAAACCTTTGTAGTCCCTCCACTCCCCAGTGCGGGGGTTGTAGCGCCCAATGCCCCCGCTCATGCAGCACCAGAGAAAGCCACGGCTATCTTGAAACAGGCCGAAAATGCCATTCCAATTCATAGTTGACTTGACGGGCTGCATCCGCTTGAACGCACCTGTGGCTCGGTTCCACTCGAAAAGCGCTGTGCCCCAAACCCCAACGAAATAGCGCTGACCAGTCGGGTCGGTTTTGTCCTGCACCACATCAGATACTAAGCTGAACTGGTGCATGTTTTTGTCGGTGGGAATCATGGCCCGCCCAAACCGTACGGCAGATGGGGCGTAGCGCTCCAAGCCGATTTCGGTACCAATCCAAACATCTTGGTTGGCGGGGTCTTTGTAAAAATTCCTCGCTACGTAATTATTATGGGTGAATGCATCCCGCAGGTCCGGCTTGAATTCAATCAGTTCCTTATTATCCGGGAAATAGTAACCCAAACCCTGCAAACCACCTCCTACCCAGAGGAACTGCCTTCCAGTTTCCGTAGAATCCACTAGAAGCGTGTACGCCAAAGTGGTCGGGGTCGGATATTTCACGAAATCGTCCAGTTCCGGCACATATTTGAAGATGCCAGCGTACCAGGTCCCCGCCCAAAACTGTCCCGAATAATCCCGCACGATGCTCAAAGTGGCTGCTTCCCGAAAATTTTCACGAGGATTGACGCCCTGAAATTCCTTCAATTCTTTCGTGACGGTATCGAAGCGCCGAAGGGCCGAATTTATCAACCATAGCCGATCGTCCGGGTCAATGATGGTTCGGAAATAGCCTATCAGATTTTGCTTGGTTTTCAGGCTGTAAAGCAGTTTGCCATTCTTGGGGTCAAGCTGATAGATACCCTGTTGGCCGGTAGTCCATGCCATCCCTTTTGAATCGAACACCACTGCGGTCACTTGGTCGTTCCAAATCGTGTCTTCGTTTTCCGGCAATTTGAGGTGCTTCACATCGAGCCAGATGGGATCCATCTTGCAAAGCCCGCTGTCTGTGCTGACCCAAAGCCAGCCATCAGGTGCGAGGGAGAGGTTGAGGATAAAATTGTTGGGAATGGAATTCGAGTTCTTGGTGTCGTGCCGAAAAACCTTGAAGCTGCGGCCATCGAAGCGGTTGAGGCCGTTCACCGTCCCCACCCAGAGGAAGCCCAGTCTGTCCTTGACGATGCAGGTGATATTGTCGTTGGAAAGCCCTTGGTCGGTGGTGTAGTGTAGGAAGGCGGCATTGGAGGGTTGTGCCGAAAGGCACTGCCAGGCAATTGCCAAAGCAATCAACGCAGAAAGTTTCCAAGTCAAGGTCATGGTGCAAATTTCGCCATCATGCCCAAACCTAGACTGGTTGCAGCCGCTTTTATTTCAAAAATTTGGTGGAACCCCTCAAAGCCCCAGTCCCCGCTGTATCAGGTTCCGCTTGTAAATCTCGATATTCACCTTGTGCGCATCGTAGCTTTCAGCGAACATGTGCTTGCCGGAGCCGTCGCCCGTTGCCACAAAAAACATGTACTTGTGTGATTCCCGGTTCAGCACCGCATCAATGCTGGGGATGCTGGCCATGCTGATGGGGCCGGGCGGCAGGCCCGGGTATTTGTAGGTGTTGTATGGAGAGTCTAGGTCCTTGTACTTGGCGAGGTCACGGGCCTCCCAGTCACGGCTGGCGAACACCAGCGTCGGGTCGGCTTGCAGCGGCCAGCTTTGCTCCACCCGGTTCAGGTAAACGCCCGCCATCCGTGGCTTCTCCGCCTCGTCGTTCGTCTCCCGCTCCACGATGCTGGCCACGGTATAAACCTCCTCACGGCTCAGTCCAAGCGCACGGGCCTTGGCGTCCCGGCCATTTGCGGCCCAGAAGCGGTCGTATTCCTTTTTCATCCGCTCCATGAACTTCCTGGGCGAGCTGTTCCAATAGACTTCGTAGGTGTTCGGGATGAAAAGCGACAGCAGCGTAGCAGGTGTGAAGCCGAGGCTGTCGAGGTAGGTCGTGTCGTTCAGTAGCGTCACCAGCGCCAGCGAATCCGGCTCGATGCTCTTCGCCACTTTGGCTGCGATGTGCTCCGGCAGGCGCTCGTTTACCAAAACAACCTTCACGGGCGCTTGTTTTCCGCTTCGCAAAAACTTGACGAGTGCGTAGCTGCTCATGCTCGGCGTTATCTCATACCGCCCTGAGCGGCCGCTGTAGTTGAGCCTTCCGGCCATCGTCCGAAACGATTTTTCATCGGTCAAAAAGCCGCCCTGTTTTAGCGAGTCCACCACTTGGTCGAGGGTCGCCCCCGTTGGCACCAACAGGTATTTCTTCGCCAGCGAAGCTGGCACATTTGGTTTGTAAAAAAAACTCCAAGCCAGGTAGCCGCCTACCACGGCAACGGCGAGCAGGACTAGCCCTAGAATTTTACCGAAAGGTTTTTTGGCTGTGGGTTCAGGTTGTTGATTCTCCATGTGTGTTGATTGTACTTAATTTCCTCTTTTTAAAAAAATTATTGTTGTTTCCATCCCCTTCATCCCTAACCCCTCATTCCTCATTCCTATAAACCTTCCCGTCCTTCATCACAAAACGCATTTTCAGCATGGCCTTCATGTCCGCTAACGGGTCGCCGTCCACCGCCACGATGTCGGCAATTTTGCCCTTCTCGATGGTGCCGAGGTCGGCGCTCTTCCCAATCAAGGCTGCCGCCGTCACCGTGCTCGATTTGATGGCTTCGATGGGTGGCATCCCCGCCTCGTTCATAAAGACAAATTCCCAAGCGTTCAGCCCGTGCTGGCTCACGCCAGCGTCGGTTCCAAAGGCAATTTTCACGCCCCGTTTGTACGCTTTCGCAAAAGTCGCCTGAATCTGCGGCCCAACGACTGCCGCCTTTGCCGCTACCATCGGCGGGAAATAGCCCGGCTCTTTCGCCTTCTCCGCCACGAACCTCCCAGCGCTGATGGTTGGAACGTAGTACGTGCCTTTTTGCTTCATCAAATCCATGATTTCCTCCGTCATGAATGTGCCATGCTCGATGCTCGTCACGCCGGCCTTCACTGCCCGAAGCATCCCATCCGCCCCGTGGCAATGCGCCGCCACCGTGAAGCCGTAGTCCTTTGCTGCCGCAACAACTGCCTCGATTTCCTGCTCCCGAAACTGCGGGTTTAGGCCATTGGCGGCCATGCTCAGTACCCCGCCCGTTGCCGTGATTTTGATGAGGTCAGCGCCGTTTTTGTAGCGCTGGCGAACGGCCTTCCACGCATCGTCCATGCTGTTGATGACGCCATCCTCGGGGCCGGGGTCACCCATCATATCCTTCCTGACGCCATTGGTCGGGTCAGCATGGCCGCCCGTAGTGGCAAGGCTTTTTTCTGCGGTGAAAATCCGTGGACCATCCACCAGCCCAGCATTGATGGCATTGCGCAGCGAAACGTTCACGCCGCTGCCGCCGAGGTCACGCACGGTGGTGAAGCCCGCCATCAGCGTTTTTTTGCCAAACGATTCGGCGTAGTAAGCCACGTCGGAGGGGTTCTGCCGGAATTTTTCTTCGTAGGATTTGGGGTTGCTCTCCCCTTCGAGATGGACGTGCATGTCCATCAGGCCAGGCATCACTGTTTTGCTCCGCAAATCAATGACTGACACGCCCTTCGGGGCAGTGGTGTAGCCTTTTTGCACCGCTGTGATGCGGGTTCCCTCCACGACGATGGTCATTTCGGATTGAGCCGAGTTGCTCACGCAATCAATGAGTTTGCCGCAGTGCAGGTAGGTGGTCTGGGCGCTTGCGCAAAGGGCCAGTAGCATTGCCGCTAGGGCCGTGAGATGTTTGATTTTGTTCATTATTGTCATCGGGCGCTGCCCGATATTGGTGAATGTCGCCCCTTCGGGGTTATGTTAAAAATAAAGCCCTGATGGGGCATTAAATTACAACGTAGGGTATCGCCCTACTACTCAGTACTGCTCATGCTCGTTCGGAAAATCCTTCCCTTTCACATCGGCACAGTAGGCTTCCACCGCCCCTTTTATTCCTTCAAAAAGCTCCATGTAGCGCCGCAAAAAACGTGGCTGAAACTCGTGCGTGATGCCCAGCATGTCATGCGTCACCAGCACCTGCCCATCGGCGTGCATGCCCGCCCCAATGCCGATTGTCGGGATGTGGAGGCTTTCGCTAACTTCTTTCGTGAGCGTCGCAGGTATTTTCTCCAAAACGATGGCGAAGCAGCCCGTTTCTTCCAGCAGTTTGGCGTCCGATTTCAATTTGGCGGCCTCTTCCTCTTCTTTCGCCCGCACTTGGTAGGTACCGAATTTGTAGATGCTCTGCGGCGTGAGGCCGAGGTGCCCCATCACCGGGATGCCCGCCGACAGGATGCGCTTCACGCTCTCCGCAATCTCCGAGCCGCCCTCCATTTTCACGGCATGGGCGCCCGATTCCTTCATGATTCGGATGGCACTTTCGAGCGCCACCCGGCTGCTGCCCTGGTAGTGGCCGAAAGGCAAATCCACCACGACCAGCGCCTTTTTTACCCCCCGCACCACGGAGGCGGCATGGTAAATCATCTGGTCGAGGGTAATGGGCAGGGTTGTTTCGTGGCCAGCCATCACGTTCGAGGCCGAGTCGCCGACGAGGATGACGTCCACCCCACCCTCGTCGAGGATGCGGGCCATGGAGTAGTCGTAGCCGGTGAGCATGGTGATTTTCTCGCCCCGTGCTTTCATGGCTTGCAGTACATGGACGGTGATGCGCTTTACTTCTTTGGTGACGGACATTTTAACGGATTGAAGAATGGAAGGCTGAGTTGATTGAAGCAAAGCAACCGTGCCAGCACGCCTTATTTTACTTCAATCATTCAATCCTTCCATCCTTGATGACCCGCCAAAGGTAAAAGTTTCCATCATTCCTTAATATTGCCGTGCGAATTGCTACCAACCATTATTTTCAATGAAAAAAATCAAGAAGCCCCTCCTCCTAGCACTTGCCGTGGTGGCAGCAATTGCCATACTTGGCCAGTTCGTGCGGTTGCCATTTTTCAACGTACACCCGCACGGTGCTATCCCCCGCCACACGGCGGTGGTACTGCAAATTAGCGAAGCGGCCAAGAAACAACTGCAATCAGACGAAGGCAAAAGCAGCCTCGCCAACTTGGCTGTGCCTACCGAATTGTTGGAGGATTTCGAGGTGTACGATAGGGAGTTTGCCTCCATTTTTACCCAAAAAAAACAAGAAGAAACACTGGTCATCTTGCAGCCGACCAAGCGGAGTGGCATGGACGCCATGTTCATTTTCGATGGGATGCGGGACAACGACCTCGATGTGCTGTTAACGAAAAACAAGGCTTGGCGGATGCGGAAATCCATCTACAAAGACAACGATGTGTACACCGTCCAGCTCGAAAAATCGGAGTACGCCTTCGCCCGCTACCGCAACCTGCTGCTCTTCGCCCGCCATGCCTACCTCATCGAAAATGCCCTAAGCCAAATCGAGCGGCCCAGCAATTCGCTTTGCCGAGAAAGCGGGTTTTCCAGCATCGCAAAAAAAGGAACTGCCACTGCCGAGCAAATCCCCGTCTTTTTCAACCTCGCCGAACTGGGGCCGCAGTTCAGCCCATTGCTCGACCCGACCCAACTCCACCGTTTGGACGGACTGGGCAACGCCGCCCGCTGGCTTCGCCTCGATTTGCCGTTGAAGAACAAGATGGACTGGTCCGGCAAGTTCAGCCTCGGAGAGGGACTGCCCATCGTGGATGCCGTTGGCAGCACAAAACCCAAATCCTTCAAGGAGGCGCTCGGTGCATTGCCAGACAACCTGGCCGCCTTCGTTTGGCTTTCTTGTGACCGCATTTCAGCGGCAACGGAGACCGGGCTTTGGCGCACCTACATCGCCCCATGGGCACAGGACGAGGCAATGGTCGCCATCGGCGAGCCACTGGAAAACGGCAGTTCTGAGCTGTTTTTTTTGGTAAAAAACAAGCGCAATGAACTGGCCGAAGAAAAACTCGCAGCCTTGGCCAAGCGCTTGGAAAGCGTGGAAGTCGCTGAATTTCAGATGTTTAAATTGCGGCATTTGACAGGCTTGCCTTTGGATAAAATGCTCAAACTCGGCAGCAACTTCCACGACCCCTACGCCACGGTACTGGGCGATTATGTGCTGTTTTCCAATTCAAAAACGGGCATGGAGCGTTGGCTAGGCAAGTACCTCGCCGGGCAGACCTACGCCAAAAACGCCGATTTTTTGCAGTCGCTCCGCAATTTGCCGACAGTTGCCAACGGGCTGATTCATATCGAAAGCGATGAGATTTGGCCCTTGGCCGCTCAGTTTTTTGATGAAAAAACCTTGTCCAAAATCGGGCGCAATCCTCTGAATTTCAACGAGTTGACGGGCACTTTTTCCCGCAGTGGAAAAGTTTGCGAACTCCAATTCACGGCCTCCAACAAAACCATCGCTGACCAGTCGGCCCCCGCCAATATCCTCTGGAAAACGCCACTCGGCAACCGCATGGTGCTCGCCCCCACCATCATCAGAAAGCCCGAGACGGGCGAGGTTGAAATCTTCACGCAGGATGCCAGCCACACGATTTACCTGTTGTCAAAAGCAGGGCGCATCCTCTGGCGGCGGGAACTCGGCGAGCCGATTATGTCCAAAATCTGGCAATTGGACCTCAACAGCGACCAGCAGGTTCAACTCGCCTTCAGCACGGCCACCGGCATTTTCGTGGTGGATGAAGCGGGCGAGGACGTGGCGGGCTTCCCCCTGAAACTGCAAACCCCAGCCTCGAACGGCGTGACGGTGGTGGATTTTTTCAAGAGCCATGAATACGAGTTTTTTATCGCCAGCGAAAACGGAACTGCCTACGGCTTCAATGAAAATGGCAGTCCCGTGGAGGGTTGGCGACCGAAAATGGATATTGGGCTGGTGAAACTGCCGCTTGTGCATTTTCAAGCAAAAGGCAAGGATTTCCTCATGCTGCTCGACACAGCGGGCGTGTTGCAGGTCTATCAAAAAAACGGGGAGTTTCGTTTTCCGAAAAAAGATTTGGTGGGGAAATTTTCCCAATCACCTGATTTTCAGGCAGATGGGGAAAATTATCGGATCGTTGCCTGCGACGATCACGGGCGGGTCAGCGTCACGAACCTCGAAGGCGGGGATTTCAAGCTAGCCTTGGAGGTGGGCAAAAAACAAGCTGTAAAATTCAGCTTCGCCGATGTGACGGGCGACGAACGCAAAGACTACATCGCCCTGAGCGGCCAGCACCTCGTCACTTATTTTTATGACAAAAAGAATTTCAAAAAAGCGTTCACCTACGAATTTGACCAAGCGCAGGATATTGTTTTCCCAGTAGAACTTGGCAAGCGGAACAAGGCATACCTGGGTACGTTTTGCGAAGCAAAAAGCCAAATCACGATGTTGGATGGGCAAGGAAAGCTGCTGCCACAGTTCCCGCTGGCCGGTACCACCGCTTTTTATGTAGTGGACCTGCTAGGTGACGGAAAACCAGTTTTGGTGGTGGGAAATGGGGCAAGCATGATGGCTTATAGCCTTTAAATCAAATAAAATTCGTTTATTGCGAAGATTTTCAAACATCACCTAATAACATCCCATGCTACTGGAACACCTCACCACGGCCCGCCTGCGGTTCAGGCCGCTGAACCTTGAAGACAAGCCCTGCCTGATGGGCTTCTTCAACGACCCTGTCGCCACCGAATTTCATTTCATCAAAACGACCACCGACGCCTACGCCGACCAGTGGCTCAAACGCCAATTTGGCCGCTATGCCAACGAGCAGGGCGGACTCCATGCCGTTGAACTGCTTGAAACTGGTGAATTGGTCGGCCAGTGCGGCCTACTCTACCAGTGGGTGGATGGCATCCCGAAATGGGAGGTCGGCTACCATTTTTTGCGTGAGTTTTGGGGAAATGGCTACGCCACCGAAGCGGCTCAAGCCTGCCGTGATTTTTGCTTTGAAAATGAAATGGCCGAGACGCTCATTTCGCTCATCCACCCTGACAACCTGCGCTCGCAGGCCGTCGCCCAACGGAACGGCATGTCGGAATGGAAACGTACGACTTGGCGGGAAATGCCCGTGGTCGTTTATCGGGTTAGGCGGTGGGAGTGGGAGGAAAAAGGGATGAAGAATGAGGGATGAGGGTGCAATTCGTGCTTCATTCCTCATTCCTCGCCCCTCAATCCTGACTTTACTCTGTCCGCACAATCTTAATCTCCACCCGTTGGTTTTTGGCCCGGCCTTCCGGCGTCGCGTTGCTGGCGACGGGGTTGCGTTTGCCGTAACCTTTGTAGGTAATCCGGCTGCTCGGCAGGCCCTTTTCCAAGAGGTATTGGGCAACGTTTTTGGCCCGTTCGGTACTCAATTTGTCGCAAAATTCATGGCTGGGGATGCCGTTCGTGTGGCCGCCAACTTCGATGGTGATATTGGGATTTTCCTGCAAGAAATCGTACAGCTCGTCGAGGGTGGGTTTCGAGTCGTCCTCCATTTTGGTGCTGTCCGGTTGGAAGTAGATTTTTTCCAACTTGATGGTTTCGCCACTGCGCAAATTGCTGGCCGAAAGCTCAGGAATGATGCGGGTTTTCACCTCAAAACTTGCCGTAGCCGAGCAGCCGTTTTCATCCGTAACGGTCACACTGCGTTGCCCTGCGGGCAAGGTGGTGGCACTGGCAACGGTTTCGCCATCGTCCCAAGCAATTCGGTAGTTGCCTTTGCCGCCCGAAGTTGCGACCGTGGCTTTGCCATTGTTGGTTTTGTCGGTGGTGGAGGGCCTGATTTTGCTCACTTCGATTTTTAGGGTAGATGGCTCTGTGACCTGTTTTGTGGCCACCGTGGTAGCACCTGTTGCGTCCGTCACGGTCAAGGTGTAGCTGCCCGCAACCAGCGCCTTCACGTTTTCCGACTGGCCTCCGTTCGACCAACTGAAGCTGAAGGGCTCCTTGCCACCGCTCACGTCAGCCGCCAGTTCGCCGGTTTTCTCACCAGCGCATTTGATTTCACTGGCTTGTGCAATGCTGACACTGAGCGGGAGGATGTTCTCCGAAATGCTCACTGTGGCCGTGGCCGTGCAGCCGTTGGCATCCGTGACAGTGACGGTATGCTGACCGGGGCCGAGCTTGGAAGCAGTAGCCGCCGTCTCGCCCGTGTCCCATTTGAAGTTGAAATTGCCTGCGCCGCCCGTAGCTTTCGCCGAGCCTTTGCCGTCTGAATTGCCCGTGCTGGCGGGGGCATCCACTTTTGCCGAAAGGCTGATTGGCTTTGGCTCCGCAACGTCAATTTTGCTGGAAGCCGTTTGCCCAGAAGCATCCGTCACGGTGAGGGAATAGGCGCCACTACTCAGCTTCGAGGCTTTTTCGCCGGAGGCGACCCCATTGCTCCACTGGTACGTGAACGGTCCTTTGCCGCCGCTCACGTCTGCTGTCAGTTCACCCGTTTTTTCACCAGCACACTTGATTTCATTGGCTTGCGCAATGCTGACGCTCAACGGCAGGATGTTCTCCGTGATGTTCACCGTTGCCGTGGCTGTGCAGCCATTTGCATCGGTCACGCTGACGGTGTGCTGGCCGGGGCCGAGCTTGGAGGCAGTGGAGGCGGCTTCGCCGTTGTCCCATTTGAAACTGAGGTTGCCAGTTCCACCACTGGCTTTTGCCGTGGCTTTTCCATCCGATTTGCCAGTGCTGGCGGGGGCGTCCACCTTAGTAGTTAATGCAATTGGTTTGGGTTCCATGACTTCTAGATTGCCCGTGGCTGTTTGGCCTGCCGCATCTGTCACGGTGACAGAATAAATGCCAGCGGACAAGCTGCCAGCGGATTCCTTCGTGCCACCGCTCACGCTCCAGTTGTAGTTGTAGGGTGGCTTGCCGCCGTTGGGTTTGGTTTGCAGGCTGGCGGTTTTTTCACCAAAACATTTGATTTCGCTGCTGAGCAAAACCGTCACGCTGAGCGGCAGGATATTTTCAACGATGTTGACGGAAGCAGTTGCGGTGCACCCTGCACCATCCGTCACGGTGACGCTGTGCTGGCCGGGGCCGAGCTTGAGGGCTGTTGCTGCCGTCTCTCCGCTGCTCCATTTGTAGGTGAAATTGCCGTTGCCGCCAGTGGCTTTCACCGTGGCTTTGCCGTCGGAATTGCCCGTGCTGGCTGCTGCATCCACTTGGATATTGGCCGTTATGGGCACTGCGTTTTTTATCTCAAAACTAGCCGAAGCCGACTGCCCGGATGCATCCGTCACGGTGACGGAATAGCCTCCCGCCGGAAGATTTGGCAGTGTGGCCCCGGTCATCAGGTTCGGGGTGTTCCACTGAATTTGGTACGGCGTTTTGCCGCCGCTCACATCTGCTTTCAGTGCAGCATCTTTTGCGCCAGCGCAACCGATGGCTTTGGTTTGGGAAATGGCAACGGAAAGTGCAGAAACCTGCCCCTTCACCTCCACATTCAGCGCCGCAAAGCAGCCGTTTTTGTCCGAAACAGTGACGGAATGGGGCCCTTCGGCCAATTTTTTGGCAGTGGCAGTCGTCTCTCCGTTATCCCATTTATATACGTATGGTGCTGTGCCACCTTTCGGCGAAATGGTGGCCTCGCCGTCATCAGCGCCATCGGGGCTTGCTGGTTTTTGATTCGAAACTTGAAGGCTGACGTTCGGGTCGGGGATTTCGACTTTGGTGGATTTTGCTTTGCCCTTGCTGTCGGTGACGGTGAGGGCGTATTCGCCGGGGCCAAGGTTTTGAGGGTTTGTGCCCGAAAGCCCGCTTGCCCAAGTGAAGGTGTAAGGCTCAGCCCCACCGCTGACGGTGACTTTGAGCGCAGCGTCTTTTTTGTTTGCTCCGCAACTGACCGGTTTTTCAACGAGGCAGGTGACTGTCATCGCATCTGCTTTTTGGATGAGGTAGAGGCCCTTGTCGTTGGTGCCCACCCAGATTGCGTTGTCCGCATCCACGGCCATGCACGAAACGTCTTGGCTGGTGAATTCTTCGGCGGGGCCAAACACGGTCGCCTGCTCGGTTTCCGGGTCGAAACGGGTGACGATTTGCGAAGCGACCCAAAGCATGCCGTTGCCGTCCACGGCAATGTCAACGACCTCGCCCTCGGTCAACTTTTCGTCAATGTCAATGGCGCCCCATTTGCCACGACTGTCCACTTTCCAGAGAAGGTCGTCGCCCATGACCCAAACATCGGCCCCATTTTGGGCAAAGGCTTTGATGCTGAACAATTTTTCTTCGGTCTGCCATTTGCCGTCTTTGCCGTAAGTGGCGCCTTCGGCAGTGCCAATCCAGAGTTGCCCGGTCTGGTCAAGGAAAAGCGTGTTGATTTGTTCTGAACCTAGTTTCGAGTTGCCGGGGTGGTGGCGGGCGATGAGCTTAAGGGTTGGCTGGGTTTTGAACTGGAACAGCCCCGACTTGCGGGTGCCGACCCAGAGGTTGCCACCTTTTTCCTCAAAAATGGCGGCAGTGATGCGGTCTTCCTTGGTGCGGATGCTTTTTCCGTCCTCGCCCATTTGCGACAGCAAATCTTCCAAAGGAAAGTGCAGGTCACGGTTGCCCGAAGGGGTCTGGAGCAAGGACCACTCGGCTGGGGCGATGTTCAGCGGGGTGGACTGCTCAGGGGAGTGTACCTGAAAAACGCCCTTGCGGTTGCCCACCCACTTGTTTTCACCATCTATATAAATATTGGTGACGGGGGTGTAGCGGTCCACAGCCTTTGTGCGGAGAACCTCCATGGGCGTTTGGGCGATGACTTTTATACTGAAAATAATCAGGGCAAATGATAGTAATCTGTGCATTTTAATCTTTTGACAAACTTGCTTCTGGCTCTTGGTCGCCTGTTGGCGGTTTTGGGTTACAAAGACGCAAAAGCGAAAGAATAATTTCATAAACTGGCGCAAAGTTTAGTTTTTTTTGATTTATCCGAAAAAAGCCAACAATAGCAGGCACTTGGAAGGGAATTTGAATTATACAAAGGGAAAACAAAGGCTAATGTTAATTTAATGTAAATTCTAGGTTGACTTTTTGTAAACATTCCTTTATTTTTACCCACCGAAATCTTTAAAATTTTATGATTTCAGACAGTTTTAGTCACGTTTTTAC
>Ga0075012_10002478_pt1 | contig 18138 bp, 17 predicted proteins | sample All_14_2_FD_71474 | JGI IMG/M metagenome (GOLD analysis project Ga0075012, IMG submission 71474) | Freshwater microbial communities in response to fracking from Pennsylvania, USA - Allegheny Zone_MetaG_DW_15 | ecosystem: Environmental > Aquatic > Deep subsurface > Groundwater > Drilled... | reverse complement strand
GTGTTTCGTTGGTTGGCTGCCCGACTGTGAAGCCGCTCGACCGGGAAGGCGTGACTCAACTGCTGAAGTCGCATCGCGAGGTGATCGTGATCGAGGAACATGTGCCCCAGGGTGGGCTTGGGCCACAGGTCAAGCAGATTGCCTGGGATGCGGACGCCCATTGCAAGCTGCATGTCCATACGCTGAAGGATGAGTTCGTGCATTGTTATGGCAGCCATGAGGACGTACTCGCCGCCCATGGGCTTTCGGTGCCCGCCATATTGGCATCCGTCGGCTGACCGGTTTCTGCATGGACAGGATGGCGCTGCTTCTGGAACCGCCCGTCGCGCTTGGGGTGACGGATTCCGTCGGGGCCTTGCTGACCGATCCGGATGGGCGCTACCTGATGCAGGAGCGCGACGTGAAGCCCGGCATCTTCTTTCCCGGCTGCCTGTCGCTGTTCGGTGGCGGAATCGAGCCTGACGAGACGCCGGTCGAAGCCATGCATCGGGAGCTTTTCGAGGAGCTTGGGCTCCGTCTGGTTTCCGCTCGGCTGGAAGCTTTCGGTTCCATGGTCTTTGACTGGGCGGGAGCTTCCGGGACGCGCTGGTTCTACCAAGCCGGGCTGGACGAGGACGAGTTGAACCGGATCCGGCTGGGAGAGGGCGCAGCGCTCCGCCGCATGAGCCCGCGTGAGTTGTTTGCCAGCGACACTCTCTCCCCAGTCGACGCCCAGGCTGTCTGGTTTCATCATTGCCGCCGGTCCGTATTTCCCGTCTCCCGGAAGGAGGCTCGAGGACGATGACGATGCAGAAGACGATGCGTGTGCGCTCGGCAGATCTGTCGGTTGACGACCCGGAATTGCGCCGCCAGTTGATGGCGGCCGTCTCGCGGGTTTTCGATCACGGCATGATGCTGCTCGGCCCCGAGGTCGACGCGTTTGAACAGCGCTTCGCGGAATTCTGTGCCATGCCCTATGGCGTGGCCGTGGCAAGCGGCACCAGCGCGGTGTACCTGGCGCTGAAGGCGCTTGGAATCGGTGCCGGGGATGAGGTGATCACGACGCCGATGTCCTGGATCGCCAGCCTGAACGCGGTGCATCAGTGCGGGGCCTCGCCGGTCTTCGTCGATGTCGGCGACGACCTGAATATGGATGCCGACTTGATTGAGGCGGCGATCACGCCGCGCAGCAAGGCGGTGCTGGTGGTGCATTACACCGGCCGGCTGTGCGACATGCCACGCATAAAGGCGATAGCACGCAGGCATGGGCTTCTGGTGATCGAGGACGCATCCCAGGCCTATGGCGCACGCATGGACGGCCGGGTGGCCGGGGGCTGGGGCGATGCTGCGGGCTTCAGCCTGAACCCGATGAAGGTGCTGCACGGCTATGGCGAGGCCGGCATGGTTACCCTGCGGAGAGAGGAGGCGCGTGATCGGGTGGTCAGCTTGCGCTATCTGGGCACGATCAACAAGGAAACCTGCGTCGAAGTGGAATTGAACCACAAGCCTGACGCGTTGCAGGCGGCCCTGCTATGCGTCAGCATGGATTGGTTCGAAGGCTGGGGCCTGAAGCGCCATGCCAATGCGCTGCGCTATGCCCAGCGGCTGAGCGGGTTGGTGGGCTGCCCCGTCGTGCCCGATCGCCAGGACTGGCGCAGCGTTTATTTCGATTTCACCGTGGTCGCGGAGCGGCGCGACGCGCTGCTGCGCCATCTGCAGACGCGCGGGGTCGAAGCCAAGATCAAGCATCCTTTGCTGATGCCCGACCAGCCTGCCTATGCGCACTTGCCGCGCCCGCGGGTTCCGCGGGCCCATCATCTTGTGCATCGGATCATCACCCTGCCTGTGCATGAAAAACTTACCGAAGATCAGATCGACTATGTGTCGGACTGTATCGAAGAGTTCTATCGGGGCTGAACGGGTGATGGCTGCAACGCTCGACCACGTATCCGAAGAGGTTTTCTACGCCCGCGACGGCATCGTTCGGATCGGGCCGGAGGAAATCGACGTCGTCAAACGCCAGGCGCTCTTCAATCCCCGGCGGCGTTGCCGAATCTGCGCCCACCCCTCAACCGAGGATCGCCTGCATGAGATGATCATCGTGCATGCGGGCGATCTGTATGTTCACCCGCACCGCCATCCGGGCAAGAGCGAGTCCTTCCACATCATCGAAGGCAGGTTGAGCGTGGTGCTGTTCGACGATGCGGGCCATGAAGTGGACCGGATCAGGATGGGGCCGCCCGGCTCAGGTCGCGCGGTTTTCTATCGATTGTCGCAGGCGCTTTACCATACCGTTCTTCTGGAGGACCCGATCGTGGTTTTTCACGAAGTCACGAACGGGCCATTCGTCGCGGGCGAAACGGAATTCGCGCCTTGGGCACCCGGCGACGGCGATGCACCGGCGCAAGCGGCCTTCAGGGCAGGACTTCTAGCATGACTGTAGCTTGGCGGCTGGACGGCGCCTGCCCAGTCTGCGGATGGGGAACGATGGCCGTCATGGCGCTGCCCTGGCCGCAGTTCCAGCACCTGGATTTCACGGTTGCCGCCCCGGCGCCGACCCATGTTCTTGAATGTCCCCGCTGTGGTGCGGCGGGTTGCATTCCGGCCATTCGCGGCACCTCACTGCAATTGGCGTTCGACACAGAGGACTATGCATTGCGCGACCTGCCAATCCATCAGGTTATGGACCCGGCGACAGGTCAACAGGTGCCCGCGCCTGACAGGCAGGTCGATTTGCTGGCCGGCGGCCTGACGGTTGAACCCGCCATCCTGGATATCGGCTGCTTCGACGGGCGCTTGCTGAAATCCTTTCAGCGTCGCTGGCCGAGGGCCCGTCTGGTCGGTTTTGATGTGTCGCGGCACATGGGGAGCTATTTCCCGCAGGCCGGAGGCATAACATTTACTACCGACCTGGGCGGGATCCAAGGCCCCTTCGATCTGGTCACGCTGTCGCACTCCGTCCAGTACGAGCCGGACCTGAACGGCCTGCTGCAACGGGTCGCCGGCTGGCTCGCACCCATGGGCCGACTTTTCATCCAGGTGCCGGATCTGTTGAGCAAGCCTGCGAGCCTGTTGCTGGGTGACCTGCATCATCACTTCTGTGCCGGAAGTCTTGGCAACGTCCTTGCCTGGAACGGGTTCGCAGCGGATATCCTCGCCGATACGGGATTTCCGCGGGATGTGCTTGCGGTTGCACGGCCGGTCCGGCCTTCGCCGGGGCTGGGGCCCGTCACGGCGATGCTGCCCCAGGCGGTCGCGCGCTTGACCGCTATGACGGAGAACCTGCGGGCGCTGGTGCCGGACGGTCCCTGGCATGTGCTGGGCAGCACGATTGATGCAGCCTTCGTAGGAACCTTGTTGGGACCGCGCCGCTTGGCCGGATTTCTCGACGAGGCCCCGGGGAAGACCGGCGAGATGTTTCTCGGCGTGCCGGTGCGCCATCCGCGGGAACTGACCGGCGATGACCGCACGCTCCTGCCGCTCGGCCCAAGCGCCACGCAGGTGCTGGATCGCTTCCGCGCCAGCTATGGCGGGACCTTCCAACTGCTCTGACGCGGCCCGCATGGGTCCAAAGGAAACGATGTCGATCTTCGGCGTTCAGGAAACGTGGTCTCTGATTCGGCGGTGCATGGTGATGCTGCGCGGCGAGTACTGGCGCGTCGCATTATTCGTGGCGGTGTCGATCGGGGCTGCCGCGACGGAAGGCATTGGCGTCTCGCTGTTACTGCCGGTGCTCGAACTGGGCAAAGCCACGTCCGGCCTGCACGATGAACCCATCTTCGGATGGGCGGCCTCCGTGCTGCGGCAAGTCCCCGAGGCCTGGCAGCTATCCATGGTGGCGGTGGCTTTGTTCGCCGCTATTTTATTGCGCGGGTTGTTTCTCTACATGGTCCAGAGTATGGCCGAGACGCTCCCGTTACGCTTGCAGCAGCGCATGATGACACAGAGTTATGCCGGCCTTTTGCAGGTAGAGGTCGGATACCTATCCCGCAATCAGGCTGGCGGAGTGATCGATGCCGTTAGCCAATTGCCAGTTCGGGTTGCCGGGTTGATCGTGCAGATGGCTTCGGCGTTGTACAACGGCATAGTTGCCTTGGGTTACACGGTTCTTATGCTGGCCCTTTCGGTGGAACTGACATTCGTTTCTGTCGCCTTCTTCCTGCTGATTGGGCTGGCGGTGCGCGTTTCCTGCGGTGCGTCGCTGGCACGCGCCGGTGAGCGTGCCACGACATTGTCAGCAAAGAATTCTACGGTTTTGCATGAGACCATCAATGGGCTGAGGCTGATCCGCTTGGCTGCGGCGGACGCGGCAATGAATCGATTATTCGCGTCGAATGTCGAAGTCTTGCAACGCGCCCGCATGCACATGGCGCGTATTCGCGCCTTACCCTCGCCGCTGCTCTCGACTGCGGTCGGCGCCTTCATCTGCGTTCTTCTGGGATTTGGTCATTTGATTTTTGATCGACCCCAGTCCGAATGGGTGATTGCGGTCCTCATGTTCAATGTGCTCGTCTTCCGTTTGCTCAGCCCTGTAAGTGGTCTGCTGACAAATCGGAACAATATTGCCAGTGATCTGCATGCCTTTGACGAGTATGATCGATTGATCGCCGACATGAAAGCGAACCGCCAGGTTAGTGGTCGACTGCTCGCCCCCGACCTTGAGTGCGACATGCGCCTGGAAGGACTGTCTTTCCGCTATCCGGGGCAAGACAATGCCGTACTTAATGACATAGACGCGGTCCTGGGGGCGGGAAAGATGATTGCACTGGTCGGTCCGACCGGGTCGGGCAAGAGCACCTTGGCCGCGCTTGTTGCCCGACTTTACGACCCGACCGCGGGCCGCATTCTCGTCGATGGTGTCGATCTACGAGATATAGATATTGGATCCTGGCATGCTAAGATTGGCGTCGTTAGCCAGGACAGTTTCATTTTTAACGACAGTCTGGCCAACAATCTGCGTTTCGTGCGGCCAAATGCCTCCGATCGAGACTTGGTCGTAGCCCTGGAACGTGCTGCGGCCTCGAATTTTCTCCAGACGCTCCCGGAAGGCCTTGAGACTATGCTGGGAGAGCGTGGCACGCGGCTCTCGGGGGGGCAGATTCAGCGCGTTGCTCTGGCCCGTGCAATTCTCTCCGATCCAAAGCTGCTTATCCTTGATGAAGCTACTAGCGCCCTGGACAGTATAACCGAGGCTCACATCCAACGCAGTATCGAGGAGCTTCGGAGGGGCCGGACTATACTCGTCATTGCTCACCGTCTTTCGACTATACGAGCAGCCGATGAGATATTGGTGCTGGAAAGCGGCCGGATCACGCAAAGAGGCGACCACGCCCAGTTGATGATACAGAACGGTTTGTATCGTAATTTGCAGGAGCACCAATCCGCTCCTCGTGCAAATACGGATGCTGCCGGCTGACACGACGATGTTACTGCGAGGTCCTGATGTGAAATTTGCAAAAAAGTCCCTTTCTAAAGGGCGCCCTCGACACGTTGAAGTGGATCAACATTGAACTAGCATTTCTGCGCGCTTTTGTTGCGCAGATCAGGAGGATGTCATTGTGCAGCAGGAAGAAACACTGAATTTCTTCAAGGGGCATGTGGATGCTTGGCAGAAGAAGGCTGAGGATGCCGTCTATTCGGTGATCAATGATCGCCACCGTGCAGTTCACGAGGTCATGAAGTGCTACCCCACAGGTTCGGTACTCCTTGATGTCGGGTGTGGGACCGGGCAACTCGCCATAGAGGCCTCCCGGCAGGGATGGGACGCTTTCGGGCTCGATTTTGCGCAAGAAATGATAGACAAGGCGCGGGAAAACAATGCGGCTGATGGCACACGCGCCCGGTTCGTTTGCGCATCCGTATTCGATTTCGATTTCACTGCTCACAAGTTTGACGTCATCAGTGCGCAGGGCTTTGTTGAATACATTTCCCGCGATCAGCTGGACGAATTTCTGTCCCTTGCCGCAGGCGCGCTTACCCCGGGCGGGGCAGTCGCCATCGGCTCTCGCAATAGGCTGTTCAATATACTGTCATTCAATGAATACTCCGAAATGGAGCGCGACCTGGGGTCGATCGAAATGTTGATCGAGGAGGCGATCGCACTTGAAGGAGCCGGATCGCAGCAGGAGGCAATCGAGCGCATCAGCAAGCTGGAAGGCGAATATCGGCAACCCGAGCGCCACCCCAAGACCGGAATCGGCGTTGCGACGCGATATCAATACAGTCCTCGTGAACTGGTCGAAATTCTGGCGCGAAATGGGCTCAAAGCAACTGGCATATACCCGGTGCATTACCATGCGATGCCGGTATCTGTGCTGTCCGATGCGGCACTGTTCGATATCCAGCGGCAAACTGCGGAGTATCTATCCAGGCACATGATCTCGAATCCCGTCTTTGTCCCGCGCTCGTCGTCCTATGTTATGATGGCTATACGTCGATGAGAGGCTTGCTGACGATAGTGATGTATCATTACGTGCGAGAAATAAAAGATTCTTTATTTCCGAATGTTAGGGGTTTGGAACTGGAAGGATTTAGGAACCAGTTGGATTATCTTCAAGAACGATACACTATGATAACAGCGCAAGATTTGGTGCACTGCGTCAAGAGAGATGCAAGCCTGCCCGACAATGCCTGCATGCTGACGTTTGATGACGGGTACAAGGATCACATTCAGTATGTATTCCCTGAACTTCAGGCTAGGGGCATTCAAGGATGTTTCTTCCCCCCGGCACGGCCAATCATGGCTGGGACGTTGCTGGACGTAAACGCTATTCACCACATTCTGGCCTGCGCGCCGTCCGCGGAGGTTGTTCTTCAAGATTTGAAATCCCTGTGCCAAGTCTTCGGTCTTTCGGAAACGGAGTTCCAAAAAAACTGGGCATATTATGCTAAGCCAAATCGCTTCGATACCGCGGAAGTCATTTTCATTAAGCGGATGTTGCAGGTCGGGTTGCCAATGGCAATGCGTAGTCAGATAGCGACCGTGCTCTTTGAAAAATATGTAGGCCGCGCGGAGAGCGAATTCTGTCGGGATCTGTATATGTCAGTTGAGGATTTACGGACCCTGTCACGGAATGGCATGTATGTTGGAAATCATTCTTACAGCCACTGCTGGATGAGCCATGAGGATATTGGTTCTCAGTCAATTGAAATCTCCCGTTCTCTGGAATTTCTTGAAACAATAGGCGCGCCTATAGAGGATTGGATAATGTGTTATCCCTACGGAGACTATAACGCTCAGACGATTAATATCCTGAAGCGAACGGGATGCGCAGTCGGCTTGACGACCAAGCCGGGTATCGCCAATCTGGATGAAGAATCCGCATTCGAATTATCGCGGTTCGACACCAACGACTTTCCACAATAGCCGGCGGGAAAGGCTACGGCCCGCAGAAATGATGCACTGCCGACACCTCTTCCGGGCGGGCGCAAACACCCCCCCGGAGGGGCCATGGCGAATACCCCGCCTGGGACCTTATCGCCCGCGGCGCAAAGACTCCATGGCAGGATCGTCTTTAGCAAGGGGTGGCAGATCATCCTGCACGATTTTGCGTAGTGAGCGCCATGCGGTTGATCGCCCGCTTTTCGCCCGCCCCAGCCAGTTGCTCGTCTGGACAAGCATTTCATGCAGGCCGTGCAGTCGAGCCCCGCGGATAAACCAGAGAACGGGAAGCAGGAAGGATACATGCACGAATACTTCAGGATAACACAGGAACAGAAGGCTGAGTTTTCTTTGGCGTATGAGGCTAAGCATGCTCGGTAGCGCCGGATTGTCATCCCGGATTTCTACCTGTCTGGTGTCGTGGATCGTATCCGAAAGCAGTGTCTTTTCGACCTCCAGTTTCGGCTTATTGAAGTATCCGCTTTCATTTTTTTTCGGCTTGTCGAAATATCGTGTATCAGCAAGCAAAAGCGCGGAATAATGACGCTTTCCATATTTTCGGATGTAGGCGGAAGAAACGGAAAGCTGGATTGCCTGACGCCAGGATCGATGGATGAAGAAGGGGGACTCCGTGAAATTCATCGTCGTGAATTCATCGGAAGCGTCTCTGTCGGAAATCTGGATCAAGTATTTCTCTTCCTCTTCAAGGGAAGAGCCAATCAGTCCTTTGTGACGTCCGAATTCATATAGGGGGGTGCCAGGCAGGGCCTGTGCATAGTTAATGCTGAGATCCCAGGGACGCTGGGACTCGTTGATCGTGTTGGCATAGGTCGAGAAACGTATAGTCTCCTTGATGGTGGAACTATTCTCTCCAGGCATGCCAATGACCAGCTGAACTACGGTGTTCAAATTCGCGTCAACCGTCCAACGTATGGCATTATAATTGTCCTCAATTTTTACTTTCTTCTCCATAACCTGGAGCATGCGCTCGGATCCGGTTTCCATCCCATAGAGGATGGCCACGCAGCCGGCATCCTTCATCATGTTGATCTGCTCGGGGCTGATGCAGTTCACCCGCATGCCCGCCACATTCCACAGAATGTCGAAGGGCTTTAGAATGTCGCAGATTTGCTTAAGCCAGCGTCGGTCGGTCCCGAAATTTTCGTCGGCAATATGGAGAAAGCCCACATTGTAGCGCTCGACGAGTTCGCGCACCCGTTCTTTGATCAGTTCTGCCGGGATGTAACGGATACCCTTGTCCCAGCGATGGCAGAAAGTGCAACGCGCTACGCAGCCTTTCGCAGTCGGTAGGCTTGCAACACTCTTGGCCCGCCTGTGTGCTTCGTAGCTCCTGGGGTCACGCTCGAACCAGAAATCGACTTTGTCTTTGTTGAAGGCCGGATAGATATAAGCCGCTATGTCGGCGGCCGCTTCCAGGTCACGCCAATCGACATTGTATATGTCTTCTTTGCCCAGCTGCGTTTCATATCCGGTATTGATCAATTTGCCATTGGCATCAAGCAAAGCAAGGCCGGGAATATCGTGAAAGTCGGCAGGCGTCCGGGTAGTCCTCGCCCTTTCCACCACATGGTGGAAAACGATTTCTCCTTCGCCCAGGGCGCATAAATCTATACTGGCTCGACGCAGCAGAATTTCCGCGCTCGCTGCCAGGCTGCCGCCGACTACAATCAGCGTGTCCGGCAGGGCTGCTTTCACATCTTCGGCGAGCTTCTTAGTATAACTATACGCAGTCGAGACGACCGCACTGATTCCAAGCACGTCCGGCCGGCTGTTCATGATATGTGCCAGTGCGTCGTTATAGTCAGGACGCATTCCGTCGATGTGATAAAAATCGACCTCGATAGCTCTTTTGCGCAGATAGTTGATGATCGAGAGGCTACCGATCGGGGGAAAGGATGTCGGCGTCGGGCGGATCGGTGTCGTAACCAACATGACTTTCATCGAGCTGTCCTGCTCCAGTAGTTTCGGTTGCTCCCTCGGTCAGGGACAATAGCGCAACATTTTTCCTCCGCGCGCTACCTACCTATAGCACAACGCCTCCGCCCCTTCGACTGGTTAGTGGCGATACCTGTCGCGGCGCCGGCGGAACACTAAACGGGCGCTATGGCCCCCGCCTGCGTAATTATTTTGACAGCGTGCGGCAGGGTATTAACCCGATAGTCACAGCAGGCGCTATCGACCATACGGTCCTCGCGATACCCTCGATCGATCTTGATGGTGCGGCAGCCGGCGGCTCTTCCAGCCTGCATGTCGCTAAAACGGTCGCCTACCATCCAAGACTGGGTGGGATCAATCCCAAAGCGCTCTGCCGCTTCCAGTAACATTCCGGGCTTTGGCTTGCGGCAAGCGCAGCCTTCGCTCTGGCCGTGTGGGCAGACGACCACATCGTCGACCCGAAGCTTGCGGCGCAGAATGCCGTTCATTGCCGCCACCAGCTCAGGGCTGACCAGGCCATTGGCGATGTCCGGCTGGTTGGTGACGGCGACGACCAGAAAGCCCGCATGCTTTAGTCGGTCGACGGCACCAACCACACCAGGCAGCAGGCGGAAATCGGCCAGACGACGCGGGGCGTAGGGCTTGCCAGCGACAACGATCGAGCGGTTCAGCACACCGTCACGATCGAGAAAGACCGCCGGACATCCTCCTGCGTCTGCCATATATGTCCCCTCTTCCCCAGAATTTCCCTGGAGAGCTGGCTTGATCATTGCTCAGTACGGCTCTTGCATTGCGCCCACCCCATATGTGCGGAGGTTCCGACTACAATCAAGTGATTGAAACCGCGTGGTGGGCAGACTATCAAACCACAGCCAACCCGGGTTAGTCCCCGCAGGGGCAAGACCGGTGTGCTGCTGGTTCATTCGCGGCCTTCAGAAACGGGGAGTGCTATGTCAGTACGATTTGCGTTGATAGGGGCGGCGGGCTTCGTAGCACCGCGACACATGCAGGCGATTCGGGGGACGGACTGCGAACTGGTGGCGGCATATGATCCGTCTGACAGCGTGGGTATCCTCGATAGTTACTTTCCTGATGCGCGCTTCTTCACCGAATTCGAGCGCTTTGACCGGCATGTCGATAAATTAGGGCGCATTGGCGAGGGCGTGAGTTATCTCAGCGTCTGTTCTCCCAACTATCTGCACGATGCCCATGTGCGTTACGGGTTGCGGCTGGGCGCCGATGTGATCTGCGAAAAACCTTTGGTGCTGAACCCATGGAATCTGGATGGGCTGAGGGAGATGGAACGCGCCACGAACCGGCGGATTTCGACCATCCTGCAGCTTCGCCTGCACCCGGCCGTCATCGCGCTGCGGGAAAAAGTGTCGGCTGCGCCCAAGCACAAGATATTTGATGTGGATCTGTCCTATATCACAGCGCGCGGCAATTGGTATTACACCTCCTGGAAGGGAGACCAATCCAAATCAGGCGGGATTGCCACCAATATCGGTGTGCACTTCTTCGACATGCTGATCCATGTTTTCGGAGCAGTGAAGCGGAACGCGGTGCATCTGCACGAGGCCAGCCGCGCTGCGGGCTATCTGGAATTGGAGCGAGCCAGGGTGCGCTGGTACATGTCGATCGACCGCTCTGACCTACCTGCTGGCCTGAATCCGTCGCAAGCGGCTTGGCGATCCCTGACCATCGACAGGGAGGAGTTCGAGTTTTCCGGCGGCTTCACCGATCTGCATACCGAAAGCTACAAGGCGATCCTGGCCGGCAGGGGCTTTGGGATAGAGGAGGTACGGCCTTCGATTGAAACGGTTTCGGCGTTGCGTGATGCCGTGCCCGACCACTCCGCCGGCAGCGTCCATCCGATGGCGGCATCGTATGTCGAGAAGGACGCCTGAGAATGGCCGAGGGTGTCCAGTTCGAGGGTGTAACCATTCACGAAAGCGCCTATGTTGATCTGCCCTGCGAGATCGGACTAGGCACGAAGATCTGGCATTTCTGCCATGTCCTGGCCGGCTCCAAGATAGGGCCAGACTGTATTCTGGGGCAGAATGTCGTGGTTGGGCCGGATGCGGTAATCGGCGCGCGGGTGCGGATCCAGAATAATGTCAGCGTCTATAAGGGCGTGATGTTGGAGGACGACGTATTCTGTGGCCCGTCCTGCGTGTTTACCAATGTTGTCAATCCACGGTCGGAGATCTCTCGCAAGGATGAATTCCGGGCCACAGTGGTTCGGCGCGGAGCCACGATAGGCGCCAATGCCACTATCGTCTGCGGCACCGAATTGGGAGAGTATTGCTTCATCGCTGCTGGCGCGGTCGTTACAAAGCCGGTGCCCGCTTATGCCCTGATGGCCGGAGTGCCGGCCAAACGAATAGGCTGGATGAGCCGAGCAGGACACAGGTTGGGGCCGGATTTAACATGCCCTGAAACTGGCGCACGCTATTGCCTGACCAATGACGAGAACGGGCTTAGGCCAGAGGTGGATCAATGACGGCGCGCAGAATTCCTTTTATAGATTTGGACGCGCAACGGCGTAGGCTTGGTGCCGGGCTTGATGCTGCCATAGCCCGCGTGCTGGAGCGGGGTGATTTCATCCAAGGCAAGGAAGTCCGGGCCTTGGAAGAGAAACTGGCGGAGTTTGCAAACGTTCCACATTGTGTGACTTGTGGTAACGGAACGGACGCCATGACCTTGGTTGCGCTGGCGGAAGGGTTCGGACCCGGCGATGCGGTATTCGTTCCAGCTTTTACCTACGTAGCCTCCGCCGAAGCCTTCCGTGTTCTGGGCATCACTACGTTCTTCGTCGATGTTGAGGAGAACGGCTTCGGTATCGATACCAAAAGTCTGGAGCGAGCAATCACCCAAGTCCGCAAGGCGGGGATCACTCCGCGCATGATTGTAGCGGTTGATCTGTTCGGTGAGCCCTGTGATTACAGCGCCTTGCGCACTGTTGCAGAGCGGGAAGGACTAATTCTGCTTTCCGACGCAGCACAATCGTTCGGGGCGCTCTACAACAATGCCCGTGTCGGCGCGCTGGCGGATTACACCACTACTTCCTTCTTTCCCTCCAAACCGCTTGGCGCCTATGGCGACGGTGGTGCGATATTTACCCGGGGTGCGGAAAAGGCGGCGCTGCTCCGCTCCCTTTCGCAGCACGGTAAGGGGGAGGATAAGTATGACAATCGCATGATCGGATTGAACAGCCGCCTTGATACGCTGCAGGCAGCTGTCCTTCTGGAGAAACTCGCCATTCTGCCGGAGGAATTGGAGGCCCGGGAACTGGTCGCGCAGTTTTACTCGCAGGGTCTGGATTCTCGTGCCAAGGCGCCGATGATCCGGAAAGAGGCACGCAGCGCCTGGGCTCAGTACACAATTATTCTCCCGGATGGTGCGCGCAGGACAGTACAGGACGCACTTTCCAAAAGTGGTGTGCCGACCGCTGTATATTACCCTATTCCACTCAATAGGCAGACTGGCTATCTCGACTGTCCCGTGGTTAGCGAAGGTGTCCCGCGTTCCGATGCGCTTGCTGGCACGGTGTTGAGTTTACCCATGCATCCTTACCTGGACGCGGAAACGCAAGGATACATTCTGACTTGTCTTTCAGCCGCTCTGGACCAGGCGCATGCGGATTGAACCCACCGCCATAGAGGGTGTGTTTGTGGTGGCGTTGGAACCCCATCGCGACGAACGCGGCTTCTTTGCGCGCAGCTATTGTCAGGATAGTTTTGCAGTTGTGGGCATAGAACTGCAGGTGCGCCAGATCAACCTGTCCCAAAATTTTCTCCGGGGCACTTTGCGTGGCCTCCATTGGCAAGCTGCTCCTAGGGCCGATCGTAAACTGGTGAGCTGCGTAGCGGGCGCAATCTGGGACGTCGTGGTTGATCTACGGCCCGACAGTAGCACCTATACCCAATGGATCGCCGCGGAGCTGAGTGCGGCAAATTATAAGGCAATGTACGTGCCACCTGGTTGCGCTCATGGCTTTCTGACACTCGCCGATGATAGCATGGTTCAATATGTGATGGGTGAGGCTTACGTGCCCGATTTGGCGCGTGGCGCCCGCTGGGATGATCCGACCTTTGGTATCGCTTGGCCTTTTGCCCCGAGCACGATTAACAACAGGGATGCTGACTATCCCGACTGGCGCGTCTGACGGATTTTATCTCTCATATAGTCCACCGTCGCGCCAAGCCCATACAGCAAGGGGGTGGGACCGGTGACCTTTGACAAGGCCTCTAGGCGTGCGCGACTGCCGCACGACCGTTGGACTTCATAAGCATTGCGATTCGCCGGTACAGGTAGAGACACGACGCCTGCCGTCGATCCGCAGAGTTTGACCACCATATCTGCGAGCTCCGCGATGGCAGTTTCCTTTCCGGATGCTGCGTTTACCGCGCGGAACCCCCTTGTTTCCTGGACAGCGCAGGCGATCGCTGCGGCTGCCACATCCTTAACGTATATGAAATCCCGCGTTTGCGCGCCTGAGCCGAATAACTCTATGGGCTGATTGGCGAGCGCACGATCGATGAACCTCGGAATTGCCAAGCGCGTATCCTGGCGCGGTCCATAAACATTGAATATGCGAAGTGCAGTGGCCGAGAGCGGGTGTTTTGCGGCCAGGGCCTCTAGATAGATTTCATTGTCGCGCTTAATCTTGCCATAGTTTGATACCGGCGTGATCTGGAGGTCCTCTCGGATGGGCTCGCTTCCCCCGGCCTCACCATACACGGCAGAGGAGGATGCATAAACAATTCGCCTGACTCCCGCAGCGATGGCGCCTTCACAGATGTTATGGAGCCCCCGTAATTCTGTTTGGGCTGTTTCTTCGGGCTTTTCGGAATAGGCCGTGACCCCGACCAATGCAGCTAAATGAAATACAGCGTCACAGTCCGAAAAGACGTCAGCCAATGAGGTGGGATCCAGCACATCTGCGCGTATAATCTTGACCTTATTCTGTAAGGCGGTGGGAATATCTTTACCTTCCAAGCGGTGATCCAGAACGACAGGGGTATGCCCTGCGGCGAGCAAGGTTTCAACAATATGGCCGCCTATGAAGCCGGCCCCACCTGTTACAAGACAACGCATTCACTTCAATCCTTCCCGACTGCAGCCCCGACATGCCGTGTTCTTGGGCAGCATCAGCGCAGCAAATATATCAACGTGTTGCGGTATCAGGAATGCTGGCATGGATCAATTGGGCCAAGGTGGTCGTATTGATGTCCAGTCGATACTCCGAATTCACCTTTGCCGCCATGGAACGGGCGTAGGCGACATCAATCTCGGGGTTTCCCAGAGCCAATTCCAACTCACTCGCCAAGGCGTCAGCGTTGCCCACGGGGACATGGCGTGCGCATCCTCCTTCCGCCATGTCGATGCAGCCGGGCGCATCGGTAGTAAGGATGGGAAGTCCGGCCAAGGCTGCTTCCACCAGAACTGTCGGAAGGCCTTCATAGTGGGAAGGATGGACCAGAATGTCGGAAGCAGCCATCGCCATCGCCACCTCGGCGGCGGGGCGCATTCCCAGGCAGCGGATATTGGGTGCCGCCGCGAGCCTGTCATAATAGGGTCCCGTACCGACACAGACCCCCAGCAATGAGTGGTGTTGCAACAGCGTCATGGCTCGTAAATATTCTTCCATGCCCTTGGTTCGAGTAAGGGCACCCACATAAAGAGCCAGGTAGCGATCCTGGGGAAGACCGAGCTGGCGTCTGGCCTCTGCCTTGCTCGGAAGGTTCCTGAAGCGGTCCGCCGATACTCCAATGGATAGCGAACGCACCGGCTGGCCAGTTAATGCTTCGGCCGTTTTCGCCAGAGTAGGCCCATTTGCGAAGGCACAGGCGGCATCCCGCAGGACCTCTTTCAGGAGGCGCGCATACCGCGGATTAAGATGTGGGTAAATGTTCACATCATCACCGAGCATACCAACCAGATAAGGTACCATCCAGGTCGAGGCCAACCTTCTGGCGACGGCGCCCAATGGAATTGCGAAGAATGCCAATAAAGCGTCGGGCGCAGGAAGCTGCAAAGCCCTCACGGCAATGGACTGAAAAATATCCACCAACCCTATGCGGTTTTCACGAGGCATCGTGAGATAGCGCGGACGTAAGATTCTCAACGCCCCGTCCTGCTCTTCTGCGGGAAGATCAGCATACTCTTTCCAGCGGTGTCTAATGGATGCAAAGCCCGGCGGTACCCACGGCGTTGGCCCTATTACGGTGATGTCGAAGCCGTGCTGGCTTAACAGGTGCAATTGATCTCGGTGAAAGACACCTGCCAAATTCTGGCCATTCGGGTAGCCTTCGGTAAGAACGTAAAGGCGTTTCTTCTCAGGCGGCTTCATCATGAAATATCTTCCAGCAGCTCCGCCAAACGACCGTGAATTTCTGCGGTGGGATGGCGGTCGAAATAGGCGCGCCAGTCTGCGAACTCAGTCCATTCCGATAGAAAAACGAACTCCAGGCCAGCTCGGCAGGCGGCCTCGTGATCATAGCGTGCATCACCCAAAAACAGACCGGGCCTAGCAAGCGCGCCGCTCGCCGCTAGGTCTGCCAGGATCGTATCCTTGTCCTGCGGACTGCCATGGATTGCATCGAAATATTCTGCAATCCCCTGGTGCGCAAGGACCTGCCGCAACTCCCCTTCTTCCGTTCCAGAAACAACGAACAGCCTTTTCCCGTCGGCCTTCAGGGTGGCAAGAAGGTCGATCAGCCACTCGGCTTTGGCTGCCGCCCTCATCAGCCGTCCGGACTCGGCGGCGAATGCTTCCAGTAGGCTCTTTACCAAGGCTGCATTGTCAGTCTGGCCCAGAATCTCGGTGACGAAGTGGTGTATTTTGATGTGACGGGACACACCACCAAGCGCTTGGTGGTACTTAACCAAAGCTTCAGCCGCCGCAGTGCCAAAGGGCATTGCGATCCGATGATAGGCTTCCGATTTCGCTCTGTTGGTGTCGAGAAGAACCCCGTCGCAGTCGAAGACGAAGCTTTCATATCTTCGATAGCGGTCTCTTAGCATATCGGTTGCGGCCCGTTGTCTCGACGCAGGCTGAAGGTTGCACGCCAAATTCGGCGCTTTTTCCAGGCGTGGTCTTCAATATATCGCTCCAAGGCGGGCCAAAGTAGCAAGCGATCTACTGTGCTTAAACCGGCATTCTGTACCGCCTGGGCCACTTCCGCGGCGAAAGCGCTTCGCAGTTTCTTCTGCGTCGCCAGGTCCTTTGGCTTATACCGCTCTTCCGAACTCCCTGTTTGACGCTGAAAATAGATTGCATCCGGACAAGTAGCGACCCGACCTGAGAGGATCATGGGGAGCATTGTCACGAACTCGTTGCCCCATTCGAATCCGAAACGGTCTCGCGCGGCTTCGCTGTCCAACAGGGCTCGACGCTCGAACAAACCATAGGACCAACCGCTTTGGGCCAAGCGTAGCAGACAGGCAATTCTCTTGCGCTGCATGAGGCAGTTGAGATCTGGTGGGCTGGTGCGGCGGTCGTGGCTGCCGTCCGGATGCATCTTGTCGACTGTCGGGACCACGAGCAGGCTATCTGGAGCCCTTTGCCGAGCGGCGTACAGGCTTGTTACGAAGGTGGGCGACCACAAATCGTCATGCGCTGCCTGAATATAGAGATTGGCCCGGGCATGGTTGCGAACATAGGAAAAGTTGCCGCCCATCCCAAGGTTCCGTGGTTGGCGGACGATCTTGATGCGGGGATCTTTGGCGGCCCATCGAGCCAGAATATCGGGTGTTTGGTCGGTGGAGGCGTTGTCGGATGCCAATATCTCAAGAGAGGCGAAATCCTGTGCCGACAGCGAGGCGAGGGCCTGATCCAAATAGGTTGCTGCATTGTAAACAGGAAGCCCTATGCTGACGAGCGGGGGCTCACTTGGGTTGTTCCTATCGGTCATCATCGCCGAATCTTATGCAACAGATCCCGCAGCCCTGCCCAACTGGGATAATCGCGGTAGGTCTTCGGCGGCGCCACCAATATCGCGCTGAATTCTTCTTCGCTGAATCCCAGCTTCTTGCGCAGAAAATCCTGGTCTCCCGACAGTTCACCGGGGTTGTAGGCTGATTTCTCCAACTCCTTCAGCGCATCGCTTCTAGATATCTGACCTGCCAGAATTAGGCTGGATAAATGCGCCCGGCGCTTGTCAAAGCCGAATTTCCTTGGCAGCCAATATCCTTGAAAAAACTTTGTAAAGCGCGATTCGTGGTGTTTCCCGCCATAATCGCGCCAACCCAGTTCTGATGCCAGAAATGCCTTGGCCTGCTCTTTATCATAATCGATCAGATTGAGCGGATGCACGACCTTAAGGCCGCGAATTTTCGGCCAGTAGATATAATGATGCAGCAGAGTTGCAATGGGGTATGACTTGAGTTTTCTTCGTCCGAAGCGGGCGTGAATCGCTTTTAATTGTCGGCTGTCGCGCGGATTATAGCCCCATGCACGCGGCAGCACGGATTCCGAAGAATAGTTGTATCCGGACAACACCCACTTAATGCCGTGCTTAACTGCGAACCGATATAGGCTGGCGAAGAAAACGTGATCCTGAGGGGTGTCCTGATTTTCCACGCCGGATAGAAGATAGGCGCGCTGCAGGTCCTGCATCTCCTCCCAGTCTATTACATTGGTGAAGAGATCGAGATTCAGTCCCTTTACTATCGATTCGATATTTCGGACCGCTTGATCGGAGTTCCATCCGGCGTCGACATGAACGGCAAGGGGCCTGAGGCCCATGCGCTTGACCGCCACCCAGGCGAGGTAGGAGGAGTCCACGCCACCGGACAAGCCCAGGATACAATCATAC
>Ga0075012_10002476_pt1 | contig 18157 bp, 11 predicted proteins | sample All_14_2_FD_71474 | JGI IMG/M metagenome (GOLD analysis project Ga0075012, IMG submission 71474) | Freshwater microbial communities in response to fracking from Pennsylvania, USA - Allegheny Zone_MetaG_DW_15 | ecosystem: Environmental > Aquatic > Deep subsurface > Groundwater > Drilled... | reverse complement strand
GTTTAATATCCATTAACCACACAATAAAAATCCATGGAGCGGTACATTGCTTTTTTACGTGGAATAAATGTTTCCGGTCAGAAGATCATTAAAATGGAAATGTTGCGGAAGGTTGCGTCAGATGCAGGTTTCGGTGATGTAAAAACATATATCCAGAGTGGAAATCTTATATTTACTTCTGATGAAAAGGATGAAAATAAGTTGATACTCAAAACAGAAGAACTGATTGAAATGAATTTTGGATTTCGCACTGATGTAATTATCCGTAAACGCACTGATATAGAAGCCATTGTAAACCTGCCGCTTTTTGATCCTATGAAATCGGATGATGAAAAGAAATTTTATATCACTTTCCTGAAACATGAAAATTCGCAGGCTCCGGAGTTTCCGATATTTTCGAAAAACAGGGAGATTGAATTTTTTCAGGGCAACGGCAGGGAAATATTTTCAGTATGCACCCTACACAAAGGAGTATATGGTTTTCCAAATGCATTTGTCGAAAAACTCACAGGAATTGCGGCTACAACGCGCAATCCAATAACACTGCGTAAAATATTGGAAGTTTGATTTGCGGAAGCTTGATGGCAGGTATTTAGAAAATAAGCTGCTGACGACTAACTTTGGAAAATTATAGCATTATTTTTTCTTTTTTCGGGTTAAATCGAGCAACCCATTTATAATCGTTAGCGGATGTGACGGGTTACCGGGAATATAAAGATCGACAGGGTATTTATCAAGGAAACTGCGGTCGAGTGCAGGGCTGTCTGCAAAAATACCACCGCTGATGGCATCAGTTCCTATCAGAACAATAATTTTGGGATCGGGAGTGGCATCGTAGCAAATCTGTAATGCTTCGGCCATATTTGAAGTTATCGGTCCGGTTATGGCTATTCCATCTGCATGTCGCGGTGAGGCAACAAACTCAATTCCGAAACGTCCCATATCAAACTGAACGTTGTTTGATGCATTCAACTCCCATTCGCAACTGTTATCACCACCAGCCGAAACCTGACGCAATTTTAAGGATCGCCCGAACATTCTTTGTATTTCCGGTCTTACATTATCCGGATTAACCGAAACCGGCTTATCCTCCCCTTCCCTGATCACCAGACTTTCGCGATCGTTGGCCGATATTTTATAATCAGTGGTAAACTGTATTTTTTCGGGAAACCGCATGGCACATTCGCCACAGAATGTACATTTACCCATATCAATGCTCACCGGATTAACCGAAATGGCATTAACAGGGCAAATTTCCAGTAATTCACTTTCATTCACTTTCTCATTGCTTATCACCGGACGCCCCCTGAAAATACCTGGTACTTTTGCGGTTGTAACATCGGGTATAAACTGCTTGCCCTGGTGGTATATTATTTTTGCGTTGTTGTACATTGAAGATTGGTTTTTTGAGGAGTGAGTATTTTGAGTCTTTGAGTCTGGATGAGTGGTCATTCGGTGGTCATTCGGTTGTAGAGGGGTGAGTATTTTGAGCGTTTGAGTTTGGATGAGTGGTCATTCGGTTGTGGAGGTCTGAGTATATTGAGTTTTTGAGTTTGCAAGAGTGGTCATTCGGTGGTCATTCGATTGTTGAGGGGTGAGTATTTTGAGCGTTTGAGTTTGGATGAGTTGTCATTCAGTGGTCATTCAATTGTGGATGAATGGGTGAATAGAGAGAGTGGGTGAATTAAAAGTCATTTGAAGATACTATTGTTATTTTCTCACTTCACTATTCACTATTCACTATTCACTTTTCACTTTTCACCTATACTCCTAAATCCTTTACAAATCGTGTCCGCAATACGACAGGTTAAAGCTTTTATTACAGATCGGGAAGTCGGAGATTTCGTTGTTTCTGACAGCCAGCGCCAAGGCCAGCCAGTTGTGGAACGAAGGATCTTTAATTTTATAATGCTTCAGCTCGCCCTGGTCATCTGTAATGGCACAATGGCATATTTCGCCCCGCCATCCTTCAACCAGCGAGAGGACAAACAAACCGGAACCCGGAGTTTGTAATGGTTTTGATGGATCTGGTTCTGGCACACCGGCAAGAAGCGTGCGTATATATTTCATCGATTGAAAAACTTCTTCCTTGCGCATCTGCACTCGCGAATACACATCACCATGATGTTTTATAACCGGCTCATGCTTTAGCTCCGGATACAAGCTGTGTGGATGCGATAAACGGATATCGCGGCTTATACCGCAGGTTCGGGCCACCATTCCGACATTGCCTGTGCTTCGGGCATCATTTTCGGATACCACTCCTGTACGCTCAAAACGCGAAAGGGCGCTAGGCAGACTGAATAGTTCCTGTATCATTTCGGTAAAATCGGGTTCAAAAGTATCAAGTACTTCTGTAAGCCGGGCAGCAAGGGCCGGTGTAAAAGGAAATTTATTCTGCCCCGGACGAATAAGCCCTTTCGACAATCGGTTGCCGCACCATTCCTGCATAAAATTCACGATCGGGGTTCGTAACCTGCCAAATACCGAGCTGCCCAACTGATAGGCGATATCGGTACAAACCGCACTCAGATCGCCGGTATGTATTGCAATCCGCTCCAGCTCAAGCGCAATGGTTCGGGCAAAATCAATATCACGCGAAGTTTCATAATTGCATAAACTTTCCCACACATGCGAAAAAGCAGTAGTATGCCCTACGGCTGTATCGCCGGCAATATTTTCGGCCAGGGTAGCCAGTTGGTTTAGTTGCTTCTTTTCCAGAAACAGTTTCTCTATTCCACGGTGCTGATATCCTAACTGGATTTCGAGATGCAGAATCTGTTCGCCGTTGCAGATAAACCTGAAATGACCCGGCTCAATAACTCCGGCATGTATTGGCCCCACTCCTACCTCATGAAGCTCTTCACTGTCGATAGAAAAAAAAGGATAACCGGCAATTCCTGAAGATTTATCAGCTCCGTCGTGCGGGAATCGTACCGGTTTTAACCACGGATGATCGGAATATCGTATGCCGGAATTTTCATGAATCTCGCGCTCAAATTTTTCGAAACACAAATTTTTAGCCGTAAAAGAGGCAAATTCATCCGTGGACTGAACCAGGCTCGACGATACAAAAACCGTATGATCAATATCATCGGCAATGCAACAGATGAGCTTAATTTTATCACCCACACTGTAACCGTAGTAATTAACACAATGCCTGTTCAAATTTTCAGTCACCAGTCCTGTGTTCAAAACCAAAAACGAATTGTATGGAACCTCCGGAATTTCAGAGACAGGAACTGACTGATTGTTATTTATGGTTAAGTAATGCATTTCTTTTGTACGGTTTGAAATGTTTGAAGAGTTTGAAGGGTTTGAAGAGTTTGAAGGGTTTGAAGGGTTTGAAATGTTTAGCTTCGCTGAGCTCGCTGCGCTCGGTTGAAGAGTTTTGGATTTGGAATTTGGACCTTGGAATTTGGGTTTTGGGGTTTGGTTTTTTGAATATTTACAAGGCCAGCAAACTCACACTCTCCTGCAGCAGCTGAACAAAAGCATCAGGCGGGTTTAGTCCGAGAAAAACCGCAAACGCCAGCAAGAGGAACTGCGAAACGGATTCCCACGGGCTTATTTTCTCAACATTCGAATCGTCAAACCCAACAGCCGGTATGAAAAGGACTTTGAAAATATTTTTTCCGAAAGCCCATATAATCATAGTAAGCAGTAGCAACACAGCAATGAGAACTATAATCTGCCCGGCATCGAACAACGATTTAAAAATCAGGAATTCGCTTACAAAAAGACCTGATGGCGGCATTGCTGTTGAACTGATAAATCCAAGCAACAGCACCATGGCGCCGGTTGCATTGTATTTAAAATAATTCCCGATCCCATAAATACTTTTGTTTTGAAAAACCCTGTACAACTGGTTAAACTGGAAAAACAGGCTTGATTTCACAAAAGCATGCAATATCACATGCAAAACAGCAGCATAATAACCAATTCCTCCCGCAGCAACTCCAAGCATCACAATTCCCATATGTTCAATACCGGAATAGGCGAACATTCGCTTTATATTTTTCACTTTCATCATGTAAACCGTTGCAACGAAAAGTGAAAGGAAAGCGGCTGAACCTACCACAAGCTGAGCCCAATGCAGCAAAGGAGTGTTGGCTACAACCATGTAAAAGCGGAAAATCCCTATAAAGCCCAGGTTCATCAGCACACTTGCCAGCAATGCACCGGCAGGCGCAGGAGCGGTATCTTTGGCATCAATTCCGGCAGTAAACATTGGAACCAATCCGAGTTTTGCAGTAAACCCGGTGAAAATAAACAGGAAAGCCATCCTGAGCCATACCGGGTTAAGCTGATCGCTTTTTGCCAGCAGGTTGCTGAACGAAAGATCGTCGCTTCCGGCATGTTGCAACGATAAACTCAGGAAAAGTATGCCAATAAAAATAAATGTGATGCTGATGGCACAAATAAAAACATATTTCCACGTTCCTTCGAGCGCCAGCTTATTACGATGGTGATAAATAAGTGCTGATGCGCTCAGGGTGGTAATTTCGGTGAAAATCCAGGTAACTGCAATATGGTTCGAAAGATATCCGGCACTGATAGCTGTAATCAGCAATACCAGAGCTGAAAGATAAATGGCTCTCGTTTGGGCATTTTCGTGGTGGTTTTCGATATAAATACGGCTGTGCAGTGCTGCCGGAACAGCAATAATACTGAGTGTAACCAGCAACAGCAATCCAAGCGAATCATAACTAAAATAGAGCAGTTCAGTAACCCCTTTATTTAAAAATGCATGAACTGTCAACCCCCATTGAAGTAAAAGAAATAAACCGGTTAATGAATATTCAACCGTCTTATTCCGGGCAAAAAACAAGGCAATGGTAATTGCTAACGCTCCTGATAAATAAAATCCAATCATCGTTCTCCGGGTTTGCCTGTTAATAATCCTTTAAGTTACTGAGCTGATCCACATCCACATCTTTAAAAACATCCCCGATTTTATTCAGAAAAATACCCAGTATCAGCACACTGGCGAAGATATCGAGCAATATGCCCAGGTTCACCAGCATTGGCATTTCATTTCCAACAGCCAGCGAAAGCACAAAAACACCGTTTTCAATAACCATATATCCCATAACATGGGTGATGATTTTACGCCGGGTTGCAATCAGATAGAGTCCGAAAAAAAGCGTTGAAAGCGCTACCACAAAGAATATTTTATCCAGGTGAACATCCTTTATCGTATTGGAAATCAATATAGTTATCACAACAATAAAAGTGGTGATTACAAGCGATACAAAATTAGGCAGAAAGGGTTCGGCCTCGCGCGTAATATTATTCCGCTTAAGCAGATAAGCAAGAAATGCCGGCACCGCTATCGATTTAAAAATAATGGTTTCCAATAAAATAAGCACCAGGTTTAGTGTATTTATTTCGTTCAGTTGAATAAAAACCACGAAAAAAAGCAAAACACCCTGCAATGCCAGCACTTTTATATATGTCATCAGCCTGTTAGCTATAGCCATATAAAAAAGGGTTATAATAAAAGTTATTAAAAGTACATGTATCATCGTACAGATTTGTATTTAAACAGTTTACATGAATTTTTGAAGTATAAGCAGCACCCCGAAAAAGATAAGCAGGCTCACCGAAGTAAGCGCAACAATAAACTGCGGGTTGTGGCTCATCCTGAACCTTGCCATAAACGATTCAATCAAGCCAATAGTAACAGCCATAAGGAACTGCATTACGAAAAACGCCGTGATCGAATACTGATACGGTATTACTCCTATAAAAAGGTTCACTATGAGCGCGCCGTAAATGGCAAATTTCACGTAACCGGCTGTAAGGATCAACCCAAGATCGAAGCCACTGTTATCCAGAATCATGACTTCATGAATCATAGTGAGTTCGAGGTGGGTTTTAGGGTCGTCGATAGGCATCCGGCTGCTTTCGATCATGGCAATCATCAGCAGCACAAAAGTAGCAAGGGCTGCCAGAGCATAACTTATCTGCGAACCAATATGCAGTGCTGCAAATATTTCCTGAAACGAGGTATGCCCGGAGAGCAAAGCCAGCGAACCCATCAGTATAAAAAAAGCAGGCTCGGCAAACATTGAGTACAATGCTTCGCGACTTGCTCCCATACCTTCGAAACTGCTGCCGGTGTCCATAGCTGCAATAATGCTGAAAAACTTGCCTAAAGCCAGCACGTAAGCGAAAAAGATAAAATCGCCATCAAAACTCAAGACTCCCTTCGATTGACCGAAAGGTACCACCAGCATAGCCATTACAACTGATGCAAAATAAATGGTCGGAGCAATCTGAAAAACAAAACTTGTAGTTTCGCTGTACACAACGCCTTTTCGAAATAACCGTATAACATCATACACAGGTTGCAGAACGCCCGGCCCTTTGCGACCCGAAGCCAGACTTTTTGTACGGATAACTATACCCGTAAAAAAGATGGAAGCAACTAAAATAAGCAGTACACTAAGCATGGTTATAAATGTTTTAAGAAGTCGAGAAATGTTGCAATGTTCTGATAAATAACAGGAATACTCAAAACGGTGAGAATAAAAATCACACCGTAAAGAATGTAAAACTGAAGCTTGCCGTTGTTTAAAAATGTAAAACGCCCCATAAATGATTTGTTCGCTTTCAACGGACTGTCGATCAGGCGTTTCTCAATTTCATCGTAAGGATGTGTATGGTATTTTCCTACGGATGGAAATACTCCGTGTATTTCTTCTTCGTGTTTGCCAATAAGCAAAAAAGGGGCAAAAAGTTTGCTGTACGTCCTAACGAACGAACCAGCAGTATATTGCTGCTTCGAGGTTGGAGCCACATACCCGCATCCCCAGGTAGGGCCGGCACCTGTTGTACGACGGCTTAGCACAAAACGGCGCAGCAGTAACAGACTTATTACAAGAAGTATAAATATCCAGGCCGCTGCACTAATGGGTTGTAGTGCATTAAATGCCGTAAAATTTACCATTCTTATACTACCAGTAAACCCTGCAGTAAAAAGATTTACCGGTTGCGATAACAGCTTTATAAATTCCATCGGGAACAAACCAATTAAAACGATAACAGCAGCCAGAACATACATGGGAATAAGCTGCACCGGAGATACTTCTTTACAGGAATCGGGTAACTGATTTCGCTCAGTACCTAAAAAAACTACTCCGAAAGCTTTGGTAAAGCACAACATTGCCAATCCGCCAATCATCGCTAATCCCGCAGTTGCAAATATGGCCGCCAGCAGCGAAACCAGCGTAGCATCAAGCATCCAGTTGTATAAACCGGTGTAAATTATAAATTCAGAAATAAACCCGTTAAAAGGAGGAATTCCACAAATGGCAATGGCTGCAACCAAAAACAGACCGGCTGTATGTGGCATTCTTTTAATAAGTCCTCCCAGTTTCTCAATATCCATGGTATGAGCAGCCTGATAAACATTGCCCGCAGCATAAAACAGCAACGACTTAAAAAGTGAATGATTAAGCGTATGCAACAATGCACCTGCCAAGCCAAGCGTTGCCAGAACATAATTACTATTTCCTATACCAATGCTTCCGATGCCTATTCCTATTCCGATAATTCCAATATTTTCGATGCTATGGTAGGCAAGCAGTTTTTTAAGAATATGCTGTATGATGGCAAGCATAACGCCATATAGACCTGAAATCAGCGATAGGATAAGGATGATGTATCCTACGGCTACCAAATCCGTTTTTATAACCAGCAACATACGCATAATACCAAATATCCCGATTTTGATAATAACGCCCGACATCATGCCCGAAACATGCGAAGGCGCTGCAGGGTGTGCATATGGCAGCCAGGTGTGGAAAGGAACAAATCCGGCTTTAATCGCGAAAGCAATGAAAAAGGTAATAAATAAAAGTAGCGATGCTGGTTCGGGTAGCGCAGCAGTATAAGCCGTAATTGCCTCAAAATCATAACTTCCTGTTTTATTTGCCACCCAGATAAACCCTATCATCAGAAAAATTATCGAGAAATGGGCTTGTATCAGGTAATTAATCCCGGCTTTGATGGTCGCAATATGCTCATGCTCAAAAATAATCAGCAGGAAGGATACAATAGCCAATATTTCCCAGGCAATCAGAAAAACAAAACTATTCTGTATCACGCAAATACTTACTATGGCTGAATGTTGTAATAGAAGAGCTATACTATGAAGTGTAAGGTTATTGCGTTGCTCACGATACGATTTCATGTAAAATAACCCATAAAAAGCGCCGGTTACGAATACCAGATTAATGATAAGGATAAACCAGCCCGACAAAGCATCAATGCGTAAAGGTATTTCGCCGGTTACAAAACTTCCCGGAAGTAGAAATTCAAACATTTTGCCTTGTAAACTCTGAATAGCAAAATAACCCGACAGCAATGCATTAATCATTAACAGGGCAAAGGTTACTATTCCTTTCCGGTTCACTTTAAGAAAAGGAATAAAGAACATACCCGCAAAAGGTATCAGAACGAAAGCTGCTACCAGGATCATGACACAACATTAAAAACCGTGAGTATAAACATGGCAAGAATAAAAACAATGCCATACAACACATACGACTGTATGCGGCCATTTTGTATAAAGCTGAAATAATTTACCGACCAGTTTAAACGGCGGGTAAAGGGCTGAATTATATTTCGTTCGAAAAAATCGTGGTAATGAGAAACATACGATCTTCGTGTGGGGAATATTTCGCCTTTCTCTATTTCCGGATATTGTTTTTTTTCAATCAGCAGGAAGTTAAAAATCTTGCCTAAAGGTTTCGAAAACGATTTTCCGGTGTATTGCTGACGGCTGCCTACCGCTGTATATCCGCACCCCCAGGTTACATCCCTGCGTTCAATTCTTGATTTCATAACGCGCAAACGCACTATCCAGATAACTGCAACAATTCCGGTGAAAAGAAGTGCATAGAAACTTATTCCGGTAATTGTACTGCTCACACCTGCTATAACCGATGAGCCATGGTAATCGGGAGTAAGTATGTTTAAAGAATTCTCAATGATCTGCATATAAAATTGTGGCACTAAAGCAACACTTAGCATTACAGCAATAATCACATATTGAGGTATCAGCATCCATCCCGACACTTCCTGAGGTTTGTGAGGAAGAACAGTTCGCGGCTGACCTAAGAATATGGTTCCGAATGTTTTTGCAAAAGTGAGAACAGATAAACCGCCTATTATACCTAACCCTGCCAGCGAGAGTACAAGCAATATTGTCTGACTGATGCTTCCTGATTGAATTCCTTCGAGAAGTCCGGTGTAGATTATAAATTCGGAAACAAATCCGTTAAACGGAGGCAGGCCACCAATAGCTAAAGCCCCGATCAGAAATACCGATGCAGTGCGTGGCATCGATTTTATAAGTCCGCCAAGCTTTTCCATATCGCGGGTATGCGATTGCTGATACACCGATCCGGCAGCGAAAAACAACAACGATTTAAATAAGGAATGATTGAGTACATGCAGCAAAGCTCCACCGAAACCCAGGAAACACATAATCTGCGAGCCGTTTCCGATGCCAATAAGCCCGATGCCAATCCCAATTCCGATAATACCGATATTCTCGATGGTACAATAAGCTAGCATCTTTTTAAAATCGCGGTGAACGGCAGCATTCAGTATGCCATAAATTCCGGTAAGAACGGAAAGTGAAAGTATTATTTCTCCTAAAATCAGGAAATCTGTATGCAACAGACTTATCATCCTGAAAATGCCATAAATACCCAGCTTAACAATAACCCCCGACATAACCCCCGAAATATGCGATGGCGCTGCAGGATGTGCATGTGGCAACCAGCTGTGTAAAGGAATAAAACCGGCCTTTAAACCGAAACCGGCAAAAAATAAAAGAAACAGCCAGATATTATTCTCTTTCGCGAAAAAATAACGGATAGCCTCAAAACTGAATGAACCTGTGTAACTGTAAACCCAGATGAAACCGATAGTGAGAAATACAACACTGATATGCATCTGAACCAGGTAGTTAATTCCTGCTTTTAAAGTCTGGCCTTTGTGATGATCGAATATTATTAACAGCATTGATGTTAGCGACATAATCTCCCATGCCAGCAGAAACGCAAACCCATTCTGCAACATGCAAACCCATACCATTGATAAGTGAAAAAGAATGAAAAGCGACCAGTGCAGTGTGAGTTTCGATCCTGTATTGAGATAAGCTTTCAGATAACCGCTTCCATAAAAAACGCCGGTAAGCGAAGTGAAGTTGATAATAAGGATAAACCATGCCGAAAGGCCATCGATTACAATTGGAATATCTCCTAAAAATGAGCCTGCAAAAACAGTAAACTCAACATTGCTGCCACCAAGTGCCGGAATGGCTAACCAGGTTGTGACAAATACATTAATTACTAATGCGAACGCGGCTGTATAAGCTTTGAGGGCAGAGGGAATAAAAAACAACCCTAAAATTGCAAGAAGTGTTACGATCCAACTCACCGTTACCATTTCCATCATGACCGGGAAACTTTTATGCTAACCTTAAAAGAAAGCAAATTTAGGGAAAATTTGCAGGCGGTGGCCGGGTTATTTTGAGAGTGGGTGCTTTAGTGGATGGTGATGGTGGTAAATGATGAATGGGGAATGGGGAATGGGGAATGGTGGATGGTTACTGATGGCTGGTGTGCAGACACTTCACTCTTAAGCGGTTTTGCAATGCTTTTCAAGGTTCTTCAAGAGTGAATGTCAGACACCGCCAGATAATATTTTTGCCGGAAATAATGTCATACACCGGCAGATTGTTACCTTCGCGGCAATTAAATGAAAACAATTTCCTGATGCCGATTCCACAATGGCTTAGCCGCACCGAATTACTTACCGGTAAAGACAAACTCGTGTTACTCAGCCAAAAGCATGTTCTTATTGCCGGACTTGGCGGTGTTGGTGCTATGGCTGCAGAGCAGATTTGCCGTGCCGGTATTGGCCGAATTACGATTATTGATGGCGATACGGTTCATGCGAGCAACCGGAACAGGCAATTGGCAGCTTTGAAAAGCACCGAAGGATTAGCTAAAACCGAGGTTATGGCCAAAAGGCTGCTTGATATCAATCCCGATCTGCAACTCACTGTTATTTACGAATATATGCGCGACAACCGCACCATCGAAATACTCAGTCGGGGTTACGATTATGTAGTCGATGCCATTGATACACTTTCGCCAAAGGTATTTTTCCTGTTTCATTGCGTGAGGTTAGGATTACCTGTAGTGAGCTCAATGGGTGCCGGCGGAAAGTACGACCCTATGCAGGTAGTAATAGCTGATATCAATGATTCGTACAACTGCAAATTGGCTTATTATATGCGTAAACGACTTCATAAAATGGGTGTGTGGACCGGCATAAAAGTTATTTTTTCACCTGAAGTTGTCGATAGGAGTTCCGTAATTCTTCAGGAGGGCGAATCGAACAAGAAATCAAATGTCGGCACGATTTCCTATATGCCGGCTGTTTTCGGATGTTTCTGCGCGTCTGTGGTACTGAGAGATTTGCTGGAGATTAAAAATGAGAGTAACGGAAGTAATGCCCTTTAATTAATTTACTACAACTTTGCGGTAATAACTTCCTTTTTCCCCATCAAGCTTCAGAATATAAATCCCTTTCTTAAAGCCAGTTAAATCAAGCACTCCGGATTGGCTGTGGTGATTTTTGCGGATCAATGGCTTCCCGTCCGGACTATACAGATTAAGAATGCCGGTGTCATTAGATTCAACGTTTAATATTCCGCTTGCAGGGTTTGGATAAATCCGTAATTCGCTATCCTGAGCTTGTTCCCCTACCCCACTTTCATCTTTTATCATGCGTATCACTAATTCTGTAGGCCCGGAAACAGAAGCTGTTGCTGACTTTTTAATCCACCCGAATTTTGTTGCGGTAACTGTTACCGACTGAGGCAAAGCCAGAAATCCGGCTATCCCGTTTGCATCCGTAAGCCTGTTACCTGCATTTTGCAGTAAAACCTGTGCTGACGGTATGGCTGTACCCGATTCGTCGTCAATAACCTTTACTGTTAAATCATAAAATGGTTTGAGAAGTGCTACCGATGTAAACACCTTGTAATCACCCGGTTTAAAATAAAAAGTTTGAGTTGAAGCATTGGTAACATTAATGGTTTCGCCGGTAAAATAGTCGTACCATGTTCCATTTTTTGTAAATCCGGGAGCCATGTCAAATCCTGTTACGCCCATATTCAGTGCAATTACCACATCCATGCTGCTGTGAGTAATCCACATCCGTTTGCCAAAGCCACCCATATCTTTTGTAAAAGTACCAAAGCGGAAGGCATCACTTTTGCGCAATTTTGCCATAGCTCCTGTTACACGATTCACCCTTTCGCGGGCAGGCTGATCAAGATAATCCCAGCGCACAGGCTTGGCAGCAACACGGTCGCCATTAAAGAAAATACTATAATCGTAAGCTTGCTCGGTAAATTCATACATCATTTTGGGGCCGGGAATTCCCATAAACTGTACTGCCGCCATTTCCATACGTTGTATGGCTGTCAATGAATCTTTTACATTATAGCCCGCTGAGGAATTACCATAAGAAAGGCTCTCGAACATAAGGCGTTCCTCATCGTGGTTATCCATATAATCGATAAGATTCGGATAATTCCAGCCACGCGAAGCATGGTAAGCCCACGAAACATCGGAGTTTTCCTGGTAACCCAAAGCTACCTGTTTATATTTTTCGTGCATGGCACTCCATAAAAGCATTCCGGTATTGGCAAGTACCGTTTCCTCATCATTTTGCCCGAGATGCTCAAGTATAACATAGGTATCAGCATCAACCGATTTAATAAAATTGTAATAATCGGTTAAAATATTAATCCTGCTTTGATCGTAAGCACTCCAGGCATTTATATCGCTGCCTGTATTCTTTTGTGTAAGGCCTTTGGATAAATCAATCCTGAAGCCGTCAATTTTGTAGTCAGTGATCCAGTGAGCGAAAACATCCTTAAAAAACTGTCTCGTAGCCGTACTTTCGTGATTAAAATCGTAACCCACGCTGTACGGATGTGTTGCCTGCTGGTTAAACCAGGGATTGGCTGCAGAAGGCTGACCGCTTTCGCCTGCATTGGGATCAAAATACATCTGAACCAACGGGCACTGGCCAAAGGCATGATTAGGAACAATATCGAGAATTACTGCAATACCGCGTTTGTGGCATTCATCAATAAACTGTTTGTAGGCCTGCGGCGTTCCATAATACTTATCAGGAGCAAAAAAGAAATTGGGTGCATATCCCCAGCTTTCGTTTCCGTCAAATTCAATAACAGGCATAAGCTGAACAGCGTTAACGCCAAGTTCCTTCAGGTAATCAAGCTTTGTTTTAACCTCGTTAATGCTTCGTGATTCAACAAAATCGCGCACAAGCAATTCATAGATAAACAAATCCGATTGGGTAGCATTAACCGCAGCAGGTACAAAGTCGGGCACTTCCCATTGAAAAACCGGCTGGTTGGTTTGAAATATACTCACAACGCCAATTGTTTTATCAAAAGGATACGCTTTCAGCGAAGGATAAGTGGCAGTGGCTATCCAGCGGTCGTTCCACGGATCAAGGATTTTTTCGCAACAGGCATCGGCAATTTTCAGGTTTCCATCAATAAAATACTGATAGGCATATTCTTTACCCGATTGCAAACCACTCAAAGTCACCCAGTAATGCCTGCCATCGGGGGTTCGTTTCATATAATTCTGGTCGGTAGGCAGCCAATTACTGAATTCGCCAATGGCAAAGGCAAAGTTTTTCAATCCTGCTGCATCGTTAAGCACCAGAGTTACAGTTGAATTGTTGATATAATTGATGCCATTTTTCATTCCTTCGGGCAATTCCTCAACAATCACCGGTCCGCGCAGGTAAATCTGAACCGAATCGCGCACCTGGCCGCTTGTGCCTGTTGCAATAGCTTTTAACCAATGTGCGCCGGGTGTGAGCGATTGAGCCACCAATGGATAAGTTATTGATGATGTATTGCTTTCAGTTAAAAACACATCATCCAGATAGAGTTTCACCTGATTATTCTGAAGCGCTTCGACACATACCGGCAAAACTGCATTTGGACTTACCAAAGGCTCTTTCCGCGAAGGACTCAGTATTTTTACATTCAGCGCCAAAGGATAAACATCAGCAAGAATATCCGAACCATCCGCGTTTTTGTGTTCCAGGTAAAAGCCACCGGTTTGTTCAGTTGCGCTACGGAAAACAAACGCCAGCTTTTTTATCTGCTCGGCAACCGGAACCCCAAAAAAAGTGCGTATATTGCTGATTGTCAAACTATATGCATTATCACTAATCCGCGTAAGCTTGGTTTCCGGTGTATTTTCGCCCCATTCGGTTTTAACGTATTTCCAGTCGGTGGAATTTGCACTGAGGTTAGTTATAACTCCGGTATGTGCATACACATCGCCGGTATAATCGAAAAGTCCGCCATTGCCAAAAGCTGCATTAAAATAGATTGTAACTGGCGTATTTTCAATCGGGAAAGCCGGTTCGCTTCCAATAAGTCCAACTTGTGCATTGCATTCAATCTGCTGATCAACGGTAAAGGAAAAATTACTTCCTCCGTTATTGTTCTTCCGTAAGGTGATGAGGTCGAAATCAGCCGCGGGATTACTGAAAACACTGCTAAACAGGTAATACTCTACCAAAGTGGCTGATGCCTGTCCGGGGATTATTCCACTTAAGGTGCTTCCGTTTACTGTCATTGGAATTATCGCTGACGACTGCCAGTTATTTACTGTATAACGCAGGTAAAACTTTTCATTTGCCGATGGTAATGAGGATAATCCTGCGCCGATAGTAACATCTTGCATATTTGCAACCAGCACCGGATTTTGAGTAACGTCCGAAATCGTAACAGGCTGGTTTTCCGTTTCGGAGAACACAGCACGCGTATCATTATAACCTGAATCTTCAAAAACGACATTATACCACCTGTTTTGGGTCATACCGACCTGGTTGTCCGGATCGGAAGGAGTACCATAAATAAAACTGCTTATTGTATTGATGCCTGCAGAAGTGTTTCCCGCCCATTGATTTCCCCAGGGATCACCAAATGAAGTACTTACGAATTTAAACGCATTGCTCCCTGTTGTTCCTGAGTATTGAAATGAGGTTGTCCATCTTTCGGTTCCTTCATTCGATTTCTGCAAATCGAAGTCACCGCCCATGGCTGTATTATTGGTCCAGTTGTTCCAGTCACCGGGCATACGCAAACCATCAGGTTGATAAATCTGAGCAGTAACGCTACAGCTGAAACCAGCTGCTACGAAGAGAAATAAGATTTTTAACATTCTGTATTTGGGCATCATGTGCGAAGCGAATCGGGTGAATTTCATAAGAGAGATGTAGATTTTGGGTACATGATCAAAAAGAAATAAATCTGAGGAGGTGTGTTTTTACGAGATTTACTTCATAGCTTAAAAAGCCAGTTTTTATTAAAATTTTCAATTAGAAAGGAATCGGGTGTCCGGTAACTATACTACCGGAACACCCTATCCTTCAACCCCAATCAAAAATAAACCAACAGTATGCAATACAAAAAATGTCTTTACTTTTTAATCACCGTTACATGATGGATACCAGCATCATCGCGAATTTCGAGATTATAAATTCCGGATCTGAAACCGGTTAAATCAAGCAGATTGTAACCAACTGAACTTTCAGTCTGCAACAGCAAAGCTCCTTGCATATTCGTAATCCTGATGGTAGCATTCCGTGGCAAATCAATATTTAACTTACCTGAGGTCGGGTTAGGATAAACACTGATACGGGCATAAATATCGTCGAGTCCGGTTATCAAAGTAGTGTATGTGACTGTACCGGAAACAATTCCACTTTCGTCAACAGTAACTTCCAGGTCGGGGCCTTCGATGAGCCAGATACCGCTGGGGCTGCCGTCATCTTCAATGGCTCCCCATTTGTAAGTTCCAGGCGCCACATTAAGCGTTAAAGTCCAGGTATTATTATTTTGCGACATGCTTACGGTATCCCAGGCAGTCATTTCGCCTTTAAATTTGATGTTTGTGTTATTGAGTGTTCCGTCAATAATGGTAAATAACACAGGATAAGAAGCTGGTGGTTCAGTAACTGTCAGTATTCCTGACAGATTGGTAGTTCCATCCCAGAAACCACCACCCCCGGCATTGTAACCACCATATACAAAAGCGCCTGTATTAAGCTGAAAACGGCTGGCATAATAGTAAATTCCGGGATCGGTAATTGATGTCCCGATGTTGGCTTTATACTCATCGTTATTTCCCGAAGCGATATTGTATGTGGCTGGAATCCAGCTTGTCCATGTAGCAGGATTGGAATTTGTTGAACTGTAACCTATCCACGATTGCATACCAGGTGCTGGCGCCGGCTGACCGGTAACCCCATTTATGTAAACCTGTGCATACACATCAAAATCGTCCATAGCAGCAATAGTATCGCTTCCCGGAAACTGAAGGTTAGCCCAATCAATCCCGGAGCCTGGTTCCGTAACTTCAACCACTCCCGAAACATTTGTTGTTCCATCCCAGAAACCTCCACCTGTAGCAGAATAACCACCGTAATAATAATTCCCGGTATTTAGCTGAAAACGGCTCGCATAATAATATGTTCCAGTTGTAGTAAGCAACGCGCCGATATTTGCAGTAAACTCATCGTTGTTTCCAACAGCAGAGCTGTATGGAGCCGGTACCCAGTTTGTCCAGGTGGCCGGATTTGTATTTGTGGTGCTGTAACCAATCCACGACTGAACTCCTGCTGCGGGTGTTGCCTGCCCGGTAACTCCCTGTATAAAAGCCTGTGCATAAACAATATATTCCTGCGATGGTACCATAGTTCCGGTTCCGGGGTGTTGCAGGTTAACCCAGTCGAAATCAGGATCAGGAATAGGATCGGTAACTGTAAGCGTTCCGCTGATGTTGGTTGTACCGTCCCAGAATCCGCCATTGTAACCGCCATAAACATATGCATCAGTATTAAGCTGAAAGCGTGTGGCGTAATAATATGTACCTGCCGCGGTAATAGCTGCTCCCAGGTTTCCTTTAAATTCATCGTTATTTCCGGCAGCCTGGTTGTATGTAGCCGGAATCCAGTTTGTCCATGTATCAGGATTTGTATTTGAAGTGCTGTATCCTATCCAGCCTTGCAAACCGGCAGCAGCTGTAGGTTGCCCTGTAATACCAGGTATAAGTGCCTGACCATAAACTTCAAAAGCCTGACCGGTTTCAATTGCTCCACTTGCCGGAAACTGCAGATTAGCCCAGGTAATGGCGGGAGGCGGAGGCGATACCGTGTAGGTATAATTTACTCCTCCATTATTCTCAATATTAATCGAATACAAATCAAAATCAGCAGTAATATTGCTGACTGTTGAAGTGAAAATGTAAAAACTAACTGTTGTGCCTGCCGGCTGACCCGGAATTTGAACTGTTCCGTTAGTGCCTGTCATTGTAACAGCAAGGGCAGCAGATGTTGCCCATGCATCGGTGGTATAACGGAGGTAAACCTGTTCGCCTGCTGAGGGTGCGGCAGCTGCAGTTACTGTAATATCAACGCCAGTATTAACAACCGGGTTGGCCGGAATGCCACTTACAGATGTAATACTCACCGGTTGCGCATTTGTTTCCATAAAAATGGCCCGGCTGTCCTGATAACCAAGATCTTCCCAGTTTACGGTGTACCATTTACCGTTAACCAGGGTAACATTGTTATTATTTGCGCCTTCCTTGGTATAGGTTTGAAGAGTATTCATGGCAACTGTTACGTTCGACCATTTATTCTGAAAATAATTGGATGACGATCCGCTTGTAAACAACCAATCGTAAGTGCCGCCAACGAGGTCGGCACCGGTAGCAGCTACACTGAAACTGGTTTGCCAGCGTGTTGTGCCGATTGCAATTTTTGTAACACGGCCTCCGGTAACCTGAGTACTACTTGCAAGAGCGAGGTTGTTGGCAGGTGGATTTGTCCAGCTGTTCCAGGCACCCGGCATATTAAGTCCTTCGGGCTCGTATATTTGTGCCTGAACATCAGATCCGGAATGGAACCGGAAAATGAATACTATTACCAGAATAAAAGAAATCCGAAACGCTTTGTGGTTCAAGGATGGTAGAAGTTTAAGCATGGCTGTTTACAATTAATT
>Ga0075012_10002473_pt1 | contig 18172 bp, 18 predicted proteins | sample All_14_2_FD_71474 | JGI IMG/M metagenome (GOLD analysis project Ga0075012, IMG submission 71474) | Freshwater microbial communities in response to fracking from Pennsylvania, USA - Allegheny Zone_MetaG_DW_15 | ecosystem: Environmental > Aquatic > Deep subsurface > Groundwater > Drilled... | reverse complement strand
AGCGTCCACTGCGCGGGAGGTCAGCCCTTCGTCGAGCCCGCCAGCAGGCCGCGCACGAAGTAGCGCTGCAGGCTGAAGAACACGATGAGCGGGATGACGAGCGAGATGAACGCTGCCGCCGGAAGTCGCTCGGTGTTGCGCCCGAAGTTGCCGACGAGCTCCGCGAGTCTCTGCGTCAGAGGAGCGACGTCAGCGGTGCCCCCCGAGAACACGAGTGCCACGAGCAGGTCGTTCCAGACCCAGAGGAACTGGAAGATACCGATCGAGGCGAGCGCGGGGAGCGCGAGGGGAATGACGATGCGGAAGAAGATCTGCGTCTGGTTCGCGCCGTCGACGCGAGCTGCCTCGATGACTTCGCCGGGAATCTCGCTGATGAAGTTGTGCAGCAGGAAGATGCACAACGGGAGGCCGAAGATCGTGTGCGCGATCCACACAGCGGGGAAGGTGCCGCTGATGCCGAGCACTCCCGAGAAGATCTGCAGTAGCGGCACGAGTGCCATCTGCAGCGGCACGATCTGCAGCGCGAACACGAGAACGAACAGTGCTCCCGAGCCTCGGAACTTCATCCACGCGAAGGCGTAGGCCGCCATCGTCGCGATCGCGATCGGGAAGAGCGCTGCCGGAATCGCGATGACGAGCGAGTTCACGAAGTACTGCCCGAGGTTGGCCGAGGATGCCCCGGAGACGGTGAGCACTTCGAGGTAATTCTCGAGCGTGAAGCTCGGGCTCACAAAGATGTTCCACCAGCCGTTACTGCGGATCTCTTCCGGTGTGCGGAAGGACGAGACGAGCAGACCGAAGGTCGGGATCGTCCAGAGTACGGCGATCGTAATCGCGGCCGCGGTCGCCCACGGCGAGGTCAGGCGCTCTTTGACTCGGCGCGCGCGTCCCGGAGCGCGACTGGGTCTCGCCACGCTCTTCTGTCCCAGCGGCTGGTCGAGCTTGTTCTCGGCGGTAGCTGTCGACTCGCTCATCGGATCTCCTTCTGCTGGCGCATGACTCGCACGTTGTAGACAACGATCGGCAGCACCATGATGAACAGCACGACGGCGAGTGCGGAACCTTGACCGAACTCGCCGCGGTTGAAGGCTTGGGTGTACATCTCGTTAGCGACAACGGACGTATCGAAGTTGCCGCCTGTCATGGCACGCACGATGTCGAAGACCTTGAGGGTCGCGATGGAGATCGTCGTGACGACCACCACGAGCGTGCCGCGAATGGCGGGAACCGTGACGCTCCAGAACGACTGCCAGGCATTTGCGCCGTCGAGCCGCGCAGCTTCGATGATCTCGACCGGAACACCCTTGATTGCCGCAGACAGCAGCACCATGGCGAAACCGGTCTGAATCCACACCATGACGTTGATGAGGAAGAAGGTGTTCCACGGCGAGTTCACGAGGAACTGCTGGGGCTCCTGACCCAGCCAGACGAGGATCTGGTTGAGCAGGCCGATCTGCTCGCTGAACCCGACTTCGCGGTACTCGTACATGAAGCGCCAGATGATGCCAGCACCGACGAAGGAAATCGCCATGGGCATGAAGACGAGCGACTTCAGCACCTTCTCGCCGTGCGACTTGTCGATGAAGACCGCATAGGCGAGACCGAAGACTGTCGAGAGCGTCGGCACGAGCGCGACCCAGATGAGGGTGTTGCCGAGAGTTGTGAGGATGGTGGGTTCCGAGAACATCCACTCGAAGTTCTGCAGACCCACCCACTCGGTGGAGTTGCGGTTCTGGAACGACAACAGCGTCGTGCGAACCGCCGGATAGATGAGTCCGACACCGAGCAAGATGAACGAGGGGGCGAGGAAAGCGCTGAGGACGACGATGTCTTTGCCGCGCTTGGGTGCCTTATCGGCGAAGAAGAGGATGAGTCCGACGACTGCCGCGAACACGACGAGGCCCACGATCATGAGGCCGAATTTCGAGAGCAGATCGGACCAGAATTCCGACGTCATGGGCGAACCTCCATTGGTTGGCTGATCACACGCTACCGGACGACGCGGCCCGCCGGACCACGAGGATCCGGCGGGCCGAGCCGTACGAGGGTCGTGACGGAAGGGTCGCCCGCACCGAAGTGCGGGCGACCCTCACGATCACGGGAAGGTGCTGTCGATGAACTCGGTGAGCTCGCTCGTCGAGCGAGTACCGGTGATCCAGTCGACCATGCCGGTCCAGAACGAGCTGGTGCCCACTTCAGCCGGCATGAGGTCGGAGGCGTCGAAACGGAAGATCGTGTCTTCGCCCTGGAGGATCTCGATCGACTGGCGAGCGAGGTCAGAGCCGGCGAGCGAGGCGTCGAGGCCCTGGTTTGCCGAGATGACGCCACCGAGCGCGATGCGCTTGTTGGCCCAGGTGTCGCTCGACATGTACGCCTGGAGAGCGCCGGTCGCCTCGCGGTCGTTGAACGCCGCGACGAACTCGCCACCGCCGGTGACGGCCGCGGGGTCACCCTCGGCGATCGGCGGGGTGATGAAGGCCCAGATGTCACCATCGGGTGCCACCGTCACGCCCTCGCCCCACTGAGCCTCGTAGAACGAAGCCTGGTGGTGCAGCGAGCAGTTGCCGTCGAGAATCGCGAGGCCACCGTCTTGGAAGGTGGTCGACACGATCGAGTCGACACCGCCGAAGCCGCCGTTGACGTACTCAGGGTTGAGCAAGATGTCGCCGACGAGGTCGAACGCCTCGGTGATCTCGGGGCTCGAGAAGGCGAGGTCTCCCGCGACCCACTGGTCGTAGGCCTCAGGGCCAGCCGAACGCAACACGGCGTCCTCAACCCAGTCGGTGCCCGGCCAGCCGGTGGCGTCACCCGAACCGAAGCCGACGCACCACGGGCGGTAGGGGCCCTCGTTGCGCTCGGTCATCTGCTCGGTCAGAGCCATCATCTCGTCCCACGTCGCGGGAACTTCGTAGCCGTTCTCTTCGAAGTCGGCGGGCGAGTACCAGACGTAGCCCTTGACGCTCGCCATGAGAGGCGCGGCGTAGAAGGTGCCATCGATGGTGCCGTAGCCCTTCCAGCTCTCGCTCCAGAACTCGTCGACGTTCGCCTCGACAGCGGCGGGGGCCGGCACGACGTAGCCGTCGGCCACGAGGCGCTGAAGCAGACCGGGCTGCGGAATGATCATGAGGTCGGGCGCGTCACCAGCGGCCGCGCGCACGTTGATCTGCGTCTCGGCCTCCTGAGTGCCGACGTACTCGACGTCGATGCCCGTGCAGTTCTCGAAGTCGACCATCGTCTCGACCATGGCGTCGGCCTCGACATCGATGATCGTGGCGTAGAGCTCGACGCTTTCGCCCTCGAAGGTTCCGTACTGCTCGTAGGCGGAACAGTCGGTGTCGCCGCCTGCTCCCGGGTCGTCAGTGGCGGCGCAGCCGGCGAGAACCAGGCTGAGGGCGCCAACAGCCGCTGCCGGCGCAACGAGCCGGCGTCGGAGAGTGGAACGCATGTGTTTCCTCCTCGTTGAGGTCGTACTGCGCGCCGGTCGGCGCGCGGTGATTGGTGCAAGAGATGGAACGGCAGCTGAGACGAGCCGTTCGGCGCGCCATCGGGAACCGGTTCCAGGTGTCACGGTACGACACCGTTGTCGAGTATGCAACCACGAACGCGAGCGCCGTTACCGTTCCGTTGCTGAACTCCCCGATGTCACTCAGGCTGGACTGTGACGCGCGAGTCACGCGGGAGCGCTCTCACCTGGCACCGGTTCCACAACGGTCGTCTGATCGATACACTGGCGCGCAGCATCCATCGATCGTCCAATGAAGGGCACGCAGGCATGAGCATCCTCGCCGACGTGGCGCGCCTCGCAGGCGTGTCGAAGTCGACAGCGTCTCGTGCCTTGAGTGGCCGCGGCTATGTCTCTGATGAAACGCGATTGCGAGTGGAGGAAGCGGCCTCCGAACTCGGCTACGTCGTCTCCAGTGCCGCCGCGAGCCTCGTGACGGGGCGCACGCGCAACGTCGCAGTCGTCATTCCCTACATCAACCGCTGGTACTTCGCCGAAGTGCTCGAGGGCATCGAAGCCTCCCTCATTCGCGGGGGGTACGACCTCACGCTCTATCGCCTGAGCACCGATCTCGACCTACGGCGCCGAGTGTTCGACTACTTTCTCGTGCGCAAGAGAGTCGACGCCGTCATCTCCGTCGCCATCGACCTGAGCCCGCACGAAGTGCACCTGCTGCAGGCCCTCGGCAAGCCGCTCGTGGGCATCGGGGGGCGCATTGAAGGAATTCCGACGCTCTCGATCGACGACGTCGAAACCGCACGTGTGGCGACCGAGCACCTCTTGAGCCTCGGCCATCGGCGCATCTTGCACATCGGCGGCGACCAGAACGAGCAGATGGACTTCCGCGTGCACTCGCAGCGCTACACCGGCTTCACCCGCGCCCTGCGCGCCGCCGGAGTCGAAGCTGAGGGCGCCTTCCGCTCGGCGGAGTTCTCGATCGAAGGCGGGTACCAAGTAGGCCTCTCGGTACTCGGCGACCCGCGCAGGAGACCGACGGCGATCTTCGCGGGCTGCGACGAGATCGGCATCGGCATCACGATCGCCGCACGACAACTCGGCATCGCTGTGCCGCAAGAGCTCTCGATCATCGGCATTGACGGGCACCCGGTTGCCGAGATGCTCGGCATCACGACGCTCGCCCAGCGTCCGGGCAGGCAAGGCGAGCGGGCGGTCGAGCTGTTGCTGAGCCAGCTCGAACACGCCGACGCCGCCCCTCCCAACGAGCACGAGGTGCTGCCGACTGAGCTTGCCGTGCGCACGAGCACCGCAGCCCAGCGCTGACATCGCCGACAGCGCGCGTCAGGCCTAGAACCCCGCACCACGACGAAAGCCCCGCCCCCGCCAAGCGACGGGTGCGGGGCTTTCGTGATGCAGTCGGAGTGACTACTTGAGGGTGACGGTGGCGCCAGCCTCTTCGAGCTGAGCCTTCGCCTTCTCGGCGGTCTCCTTGTTCGCGCCCTCGAGGACGACGCCGGGGGCGCCATCGACCAGAGCCTTGGCCTCGCCGAGACCGAGGCTCGTGAGCGCGCGGACCTCCTTGATGACCTGGATCTTCTTGTCGCCAGCAGCCTCGAGAACGACGTCGAACGAGTCCTTCTCCTCGACCTCTTCAGCGGCGCCCGCGCCACCGGCGGCGGGAGCAGCGGCAACCGCGACGGGAGCGGCGGCGGTGACCTCGAAGACCTCTTCGAACTTCTTGACGAACTCGCTGAGCTCGATGAGCGAGAGCTCCTTGAACGCCTCGATGAGGTCGTCAGTGCTGAGCTTGGCCATGATTTCTCCTTTGTAGCTGGGTTGGTGTGATGGGTCGTGAACCGGTCAGCGTCAGCTGCCGGACTCCTGCTTCTGCCGCAGAGCGTCTACCGCGCGGGCGGCCTGAGCCAGCGGCGCGTTGAACATGTAGGCGGCACCGAACAGCGAAGCCTTGACGGCACCGGCGAGCTTCGCCAGCACCACCTCTCGGCTCTCGAGCTCGGCGAGCTTGTTCACCTCGGAGGCGTCGAGCGGCTTACCGTCGAAGTAGCCGCCCTTCACCACGAGGTTGGGGTTCGCCTTGGCGAAGTCGCGCAGAGCCTTGGCGACGTTCACGGGGTCCCCGTGCACGAACGCGATCGCGGAAGGGCCGGCGAGCATGTCATCGAGCGAGTCGATGCCTGCCTGCTTGGCCGCGATCTTGGTCAGCGTGTTCTTCACCACGGCGTACGACGCGTCGTCACGGATGGCACCGCGCAGCTGCTTGAGCTGCGCCACCGTGAGACCGCGGTACTCGGTGAGCAGGACGGCGCTCGAGCTGGAGAACAGTGCCTTCAGCTCGGCGACGGATGCTTCCTTGTTCGCCATGGTGCTCCTCTAGTTGGAATTCCTGTGGTCTGCCGAGACGCGGGGAAACCTGGAGCGCACATGAGAAAAGGCCCGGCGCACGCGCACGAGCCTTCGTCGAGCATCGCGATCAGACGGATGCTCGGTTGCAGTTCATACACCTGCGCGGGTCGTCGCCCCTCCCTTGCGGGAGTCGTGCGAGCCTTCGATCGGCGCTCCTGCGAGCAGGCGCTCCGATGACCAGCGGTCTACGGCAAGATGCCAGCATACAGGATCGAGACAGCCTCTCGTTCCTCAGCCGTCTCAGCGCTCGTCGAGCCAGGAGTGCACGGGCTCGTAGCCGAGTTCGCGGCGCGCGGCGTCGATCGACAGCAGGGTTTCGCGACCCTCGATCGGGCGGCTCCTCGGCACCTCAGGAAACTCGGCCTCGAGCAACTCGGCGCTGTCTCGGCGCATGACCGTGTCTGCCGCGGCAATGATGTAGGTCGCATAGCCAGACCCCGGCTCGCGAGCCGCGAGCGCGCGTTCAACGGCCTGCGCTCCGTCGCGCCGGTCGATGTAGCCCCAGAGGTTCCAGCGACGCACGGCAGGATCGTGCTGCCACGAGTCGAACTCCGCGTAGTCCTCCGGCGCCATGACGTTGCTGAACCGCAGGCCGGTGATCGCGAGCCGTTCATCGATGCGGCAGAGCTTGCGGCCGAGCTCTTCTTCGAGGTGCTTGCCGATCGCGTACTGGAAGTTGGGCCGCGTCGGCTGTTGCTCGTCGATGGGCACCGAAGGCGGCGCCTCGTCGAGCGGCAAGCCGAGCAGAGTCTCGCTCGAGGCGTGCACGATGCGGGCGATGTTCAGTCGACGGGCTGCCTGAAAGACGGCGATGGTCATGGCCAGGTTGTCCTGCAGAAGAACGGTGTCGGGGCGGATGCCCGGCGCGGGCGTCGCGGCCAGATGCACGATGGCGTCGAGACCGCTGTGGCGTTCTTCCACCCCGGCGAGGGCATCCATCACCTGACCGGTATCGGTGAGGTCGACGTGCACGAAGTCGTCGCCCCTGGCTCCGACCGCGTCGAATGCCGTGACGGCGTGGCCCCGCTCGCGCAAGTGGTCGACGACGGCGACTCCGAGTTTTCCGCTGGCTCCAGTAACGGCGATACGCATGGTTCGAGACTACGCGCGCGCGAGTGGCAGGCTGACTCTGAAGACCGTCTCTCCCGGTCGAGACGAGAAGGTCACCACTCCACCGTGCGCCTGAACGACGGCCGAGACGATCGCGAGTCCGAGCCCGGTCGACCCGGCCACCCTCGAACGCGAGGTGTCGGCGCGCGCGAATCGCTCGAAGAGTACGGGCTGTATCTCGTCGGGAATTCCGGGGCCAGTGTCGGTGATGGTGATGATGGCGTTTCCTTCGAGCACGCCGAGTGCCGCTGTGACACGCGTGCCCTCCGGGGTGTGAATGCGCGCGTTCGAGAGAAGGTTGGCGACCACTTGATGCAAGCGGTGCTGGTCACCGACGACCTCGATCGAGCGCTCGGGAACCCGCACGACCCAGTCGTGGCCGGGCGAGGTGGCACGAGCATCGGCGACCGCGTCGGTGACGAGCGCTGCGAGGTCAACTGGGTCGCGCCGCAACTCTCGCCCCTCATCGAGACGGGCGAGCAGCAACAGATCATCGACGAGCGCCGACATGCGCACCGACTCCGACTCGATGCGCGAGAGTGCGTGCACAATGTCGTCGGGCAGTTCGTGTCCGCTGCGTCGTGTGAGCTCGCTGTAGCCGCGAATGGCAGCGAGCGGGGTGCGCAGCTCGTGGCTTGCGTCACTCACGAACTGGCGCACCTTCTGCTCGCTCGCCTGGCGAGCGTCGAAGGCACTCTGCACGTGGTCGAGCATGCGAGTAAAGGCGGCGCCCAGTTGGCCGACCTCGGTCGAGGGGTCGGTCTCGAGTCGCGGCAGCCGGTCGGCGAGGGCGACAGCGCCGCGGTCGAGCGGCAGCGTCGACACGACGGTCGCGGCCTCACGCACCCTACTGAGCGGTCGCAGGCCGATGCGCACCACTTCGCGGCCGAGCACCCCAGCGACGACGAGAATGCCGATGAGCACCGCGGCGATGATGGCGCCAAGCCGCGCGATCGTCGATTGGACCTCTCGCGTCGAGAGCCCGACCACAAGAACATCGCCCGCATCAATCTGTGTCGCGAGCACGCGGAATTCGCCGAGCCCTCCCGGAAGCCTCGCGGTCTCCGGTTCGCCGAGAGTGCGCGTCGCGAGCACGCGCAACTGCACGCCACTCAGTTGCCGCACGGTCGCGTCGTCGTCGAGATACGCCGCCACCGCGGTGCCGTCGCGCTGGACGATCGCGACGACTGATCCCAGCGGGAGTCCGGGACCCTCGAGGCTCGCTTGAGGGCCGCGGTCAACTTCGGCAAGCGACGCGACGCGCGCGGCGACGAGGCGGAGTTCATCATCGAGCTGCGCGACGAGATTCGAGCGCAAGAGCGCGATCGAGAGCACTCCGATCGCGACGGTCGCCGCAAGCAGAAGCACGAGCACGCCAGCGACGAGCCTCTTCTGCAGCGACCAGCGGGTGTCGCGCGGGAGGGTCATGGTCGCACTGTAGTCACACGACGGGCTTGATCATGTAACCGACGCCACGCACCGTGTGAATCATGGGGGGCCCGAGCGTGTCGATCTTCTTGCGCAAGTACGAGATGTAGATCTCGACGATGCTCGAGCGGCCTCCGAAGTCATAGCTCCAGACGCGGTCGAGAATCTGCGCCTTGCTCAGCACGCGGCGCGGGTTGCGCATGAGATAGCGCAACAGCTCGAACTCCGTGGCCGTGAGCTCGACCGCCGTCTCACCACGGTGCACTTCGTAGCTCTCCTCGTTGAGCACGAGGTCGCCAACCCGAATCTCTGGGTCGCCTCGCTCGCTCACGACGAGGGTGCTCCGTCGGATGAGCCCTCGCAGGCGGGCCACGAGCTCTTCCAAGCTGAAGGGCTTCGTCACGTAGTCGTCGCCACCCGCGGTCAGGCCCGCGACGCGGTCGTCGACGGCGTCTTTCGCCGTGAGGAACAGCACGGGCACGTCATCGCCTTGTGCGCGCAAGCGCCGCAGAACCTCGAGACCGTCGAGGTCGGGCATCATGATGTCGAGCACGACGATGTCGGGCGAGAACTCACGCCCGTGCTGCAACGCCTCGGCCCCCGAGTGTGCTGTGCGCACCTCCCAGCCCTCGTAGCGCAACGCCATCGAGACGAGGTCGGCGAGCGAGGCTTCGTCGTCGACGACGAGCGCGCGGATCGGGGACCCATCGGGGCGGGTGAGTCGGGGGCTCTCGGGCAGTGTGTCGTCGGCCATGGTGCCATTCAGTCGGAGAATCCTATGAGTGAGCTTGGGGCATCCATTGCGCATTCTGAGACTGAATGCGGCGAACCCCGGCTGCCGAGGGGAAGCGGTAGCCGGGGTTCGTCAGTGAGCCGCATTGCGACTGCGGCTCAAGCGCGGTGCGCGCCGCGCGCCTTGCGGCCAGCGCCAGCGATGCCGGCAATGAGGCCGAAGAACGCGACGAGCGACGCGATCATCACCAGGGGAAGTGTGATCATCGTAGGTTCCTCGCTGTTCGGGTGACCAGTGAGCATCGTGCGGGTTCGGGCCGCTGGTGTCCTCACTGTGGGGGACTCGGGATGTCCCCCACGACCAGTGTGCGCTTAACGAACAGCCTTCACAGTCCCCCCAATGGGGGTGTGACTGCCCCCAGTGCGGGGGGCGATCGGTGCCACGTTTCGTGCGCTCTGCTACCTACTCCTGGTTGCTGAACGCGGCGTCGAACGACTGCTCGGGGAGATCCCAGAGTAGCGAACGCACGAAGTCGACAGCCTGCGCTGCGCCATGCAGTCGGCTCATTCCTGCGTCTTCCCACTCGATGGAGATAGGGCCGGAGTAGCCGATCGACTTGAGCGCCCGAAACGAGTCTTCCCAGGGAACGTCTCCGCGCCCCGTCGAGACGAAGTCCCAGCCGCGCTTCGGGTCGCCCCACGGCAAGTGCGAGCCGAGCACTCCCGCGCGACCGTTCTGGGGGCGCAGTCGCGTGTCTTTGCAGTCGACGTGGTAGATGCGGTCGGCGAAGTCGACGATGAAGCCCACGGGGTCGATGTTCTGCCACATCATGTGACTCGGGTCCCAGTTGAAGCCGAAGGCTGCGCGATGATCGATCGCCTCGAGGGTGCGCACGCTCGTCCAGTAGTCGTAGGCGATCTCACCCGGGTGCACCTCGTGGGCGAAGCGCACCCCCTCGCTGTCGAAGACATCGAGGATGGGATTCCAGCGCCGCGCGAAGTCGTCGAACCCGCCCTCAATGACGCTCGCAGGCACCGGGGGGAACATTGCGACGTAGGGCCAGATGCTCGAGCCGGTGAAACCGACAACAGTGTCGACACCGAGACGTCGCGCAGCTCGGGCGGCGAGCTTCAGCTCTTCTGCCGCACGTTGCCGCACCCCCTCGGGCTCTCCGTCGCCCCACACTCTGCTCGACAGGATGCCCTGGTGCCGAAAGTCGATCGGATCGTCGCACACGGCCTGTCCGGCCAGATGGTGCGAGATCGCATAGAGCTTCAGTCCGTGCTTATCGAGAATGTCGAGACGGCCCTGCAGGTAGGCGTCGTCCTCGACAGCTCTTTGCACGTCGAGGTGCTCGCCAGACGCTGCGATTTCGAGGCCGTCGTAGCCCCACTGCGCGGCGAGGCCAGCGACCTCATCGAGAGTGAGGTCGGCCCACTGGCCGGTGAACAGGGTGACGGGATGCGTAGCCATGGTGACTCCTTCGAACTGTCGGTCGGTCTAGAGGTCGATCCACTCGCCAGTGCGCGACGAAGCGAGAACGGCGTCGGTGATGCGGCTCGCGCGCACGCCATCGGCGAAGCGTGGCAGCCCGTCGGGTTGCTCGCCGCGTACAGCCGCATAGGTGTCGGCGGCGAAGGCTGTGAATGCGTCTTGGTAGCCGAGCGGGTGGCCCGCGGGCAACACCGAGAGTCGCGCCGCGTTCGCGTGCAATTGCTCGGCGTCGCGCAGCATCAACTGGCTACCAGAGCGCCTGCCCACCCAGAGCTCTTCGGGTCTCTCTTGCTCGAAGCGCAACGACTGCTCGGCGCCGTGCACTTCGAGCACGAGGCCGTTCTTACGACCGGGCGCGACTTGCGACACGAGCAGACTCACGACTGCCCCACTCGAGGTCTGAGCGAGCACTCCTGCGAGGTCTTCGGTCGTCACCGCACCGCTCGCGGCACGCTGCTCGATGACCGTGCTCATGACCGCCTGCAGTCGCGCGAGGCGATCGCCGGTGACGAATTCGAGCAGGTCGCACAGGTGCGAACCGATGTCAGCGAAGGCGCGGGATGCCCCTCCCTCGTCGCTGCTGACCCGCCAGTTATCGTCGTCCGGGGTCAACAGCCAGTCTTGCAAGTACGCGCCCTGCACGCTGAAGAGTCGGCCAGCTTCTCCTTGCGCAATGCGCGCTCGGGCCTCGCGCGCCATGGGGTGAAAGCGGTAGACGAAGGGCACAGTCGCGGTGACCTGTGCCTGGGCGGCGCGGTGCTCGAGGTCGCGAGCATCGTCGAGAGTCGTCGCAAGCGGCTTCTCGGTGACGACGTGCTTGCCCGCCTCGAGCACGCGCAGCGTGAGCGGATGGTGCGAGGCATTGGGCGTGACCACGTGCACGAGCTCGACGGCGGGATCGGCGAGGAGAGCATCCACATCGTCGTAAGCGCGTTCTGCTCCCACGCGGGCCGCAGCGCGACTCGCGCTCTCGGGGCTCGAGCTCGCGAGTCCGACGATGCGGGCGCCAGCGGAGCGCGCGGCACGACTGTGCACGTCGGCCATGAAGCCGCCGCCGATGAGGGCAACGCCGATGGGGGTGGTGGTCATGTGCCTTGCCTCCTAGAGGGTCGCTGCGGTCGGGTCCCAGTCTTCGGGCAGGGCGGGCGGCAGCTCGACTGAGCTCTCGATCGCCACCTGCTGACCATCACCTTCCGCCGAGGCCTGAATCGAGACCATGAGGTCGAGAACGTGGAAGGCGAAGTCTCCTGGCGTGCGCTCGGGTCGCCCCTCACGAATGGCTCGTGCGAGGTCGACAACGCCAGCACCGCGCGAGAACGTCGACCCGACGGCGGGAATGAGTTCCGCCTCAGACTCCTCGAACATGCCATCACGCCACAGCCGCAGCTCGCCGTCGAACATGTTGGGGTCGGGCAACACGAGCGTGCCTTCGGTGCCGGCGATCTCGACCACTCCCACACGGGGGCGGCTCGCCTGGAACGAGAACGTGCTCTGCGCACTGCCGCCGCGCTCGAAGTCGATGAGTGCTGCGACATGTGTCGGCACCTCGACCGGGAAGGTCTCGCCTGCCCTCGGGCCTGAACCGATGACGCGCGTCGATCGTGCCTGAGAACCCCGAGCGGTGACTCGAGAGGCCGGGCCCATGAGTTGCACGAGGGTCGAGAGGTAGTAGGGCCCCATGTCGAAGAGCGGGCCGCCCCCTCGGGCATAGAGAAAGTCGGGGTTCGGGTGCCACGTCTCCGGCCCAGAAACCTGGAAGAGCGTGAGTGCCGTGAGCGGAGTGCCGATCGCGCCCGACTCGATGAGACGTCGGCCGGTCTGGATGCCCGCCCCGAGCACCGTGTCGGGCGCACACGCGACGCGCAAGCCGGTGCGCCGCGATGCCGCCAGAAGTTCAGAGCCACTGGCAAGGTCGAGTGCAAAAGGCTTCTCCGTGAAGACGTGCTTGCCCGCCGCGAGCGCCTCGAGAGCCACCGGAACGTGCGCGGCCGGAATCGTCAGGTTGACGACGATCTCAATGTCGTCGCGCGCGAGCAACTCGGCAACCGAACCACTCGAGGGCACTCCGTACTCTTCGGCGCGAGCCGCCGCACGGTCGACATCGAGGTCGGCGACCATGAGCACGCGCACGTCTGCGGCGCGCGTGAGGTTGTCGAGGTATTGCTGGCTGATGACGCCCGCGCCGATGACGCCAACGCCGACGGGCCCGCTCACGCGCCACCTTCTTCCGTCACGACGCCGAGCGTGCGCACGTAGGCAAGGCTCGCCGCGACACCGTCGAAGAGGTCACCCGCATACGCGTCGAACTCGAGCACGGGGCGCGCATTCGGGGCCGCCGCGAGAATCGCCTCGAGGGGCATGCTGCCCTGCCCCGCCGGCTGCTGCTGCAGTGTGTCGCGCGTCATCGGACCGTCTTTCACGTGAATCGCGACGACGCGATCGCCCAGTCGCTCCAGCAGGCCGACCGGGTCGACCCCGCCGACGGCGCTCCAGTAGGCGTCGACTTCGAGCACGACCTCGTCACCAATGAGGTCGGCGAACACTTCAAGCGCGGGGGTGCCATCGATGCGCTGCTCAAGCTCCCACCAGTGGTTGTGATAGCCGACGGTGAGGCCCTCGTCTGCTGCACGGCGCGCGACCTCGGTGAGTTCAGCGGCGACGGCGGAGACCGCGTCGCGGCTCGTCCACTTCTCTTCGGGCACGTACGGGTCGATGAGAGTCTGCACACCGAGTCGGCGGGCGGCTGCGAATGCGGCGTCATGCTCTCCGCCGAGCAACGTGACGTGCGAGGTCGGCGCTGAGAGGCCCGCCGCGCTGAGCGCAGGCTCGAGCACGTCAACGAGTTGCGTGAGGCCGTAGGGCTCTACCGACCGCAGACCGATGTCGGCGAGACGCTGTGCGGTCCCGACAGCGTCGGCGTCGAGGGCATCGCGCACCGAGTAGAGCTGCACAGAAGCGGGGGGTCGGGGCACGGTCTCTCCTTCGAGGTGCGCGAGCGCGGCATCCACAGCCCCGTTGCGACCTGGTCACTTTTTTCAGTAGTTTGACAAAAGTTGTCTAGTCATTGATAGTAATCGTCATGGCTACCAGGCCGCAAGACCTCTGAAGAGGAGACCGTGCCCTCCCCCACTAGCAGCGCCTCGTCGAGCAGCGGGGCCGTCGAGCTCTTCGCCCTACTGCGCGACGGCGTGCCCCGGTCACGCGCCGAGCTCGCGGCAATGACCGGCCTCTCGCGCGCGACGATCGGAGGTCGCGTTGAGGCGCTTCTCTCCGCAGGACTCATCGCTCCCGCAGGCGCACCGGAGTCTGCGGGGGGCCGACCGTCGTACCGTTTCAGCGTCAATCCTGAGGCAGGCGTGGTCGGTGCCATCGACGTCGGGGCCACTCATCTCTCGGTCGGGCTTCTCGACCTCACGGCGCGCGTGGTGGCAAGCACGACCGAGCGGGTTCGGCTCTCTGAAGACCCCACCGCGACTCTCAGCCACGCTGCACGACTCATCGCCGGCTTGATGACCGAGTGTGGGATGCCCTCCGAGCGTCTGCTCGCCATCGGCATGGGTCTGCCTGGCCCCGTCGACTCGCGCACCGGGCGCCCCGTGAATCCGCCCATCATGCCCGGCTGGAACGGAGTCGACGTGAGCGGCCTGCTGCGGGAGCACCTCGACGTGCCCGTACTCGTCGACAACGACGTCACGCTCATGGCGCTCGGTGAGCGATCGGCCGCCTGGCCGCATGTCGACGACCTCCTCGTCGTCAAAGTCGCCACCGGCATCGGCTCGGGGCTCATACTCGGTGGCCGAGTGCACCGCGGCGCTCGCGGCATCGCGGGCGACATCGGTCACGCCCCGCTCGCCGCGAGCGAGAGCGTGCAGTGCCGCTGCGGCAACCTCGATTGCCTCGAAGCACACGCGGGTTGGCCCGCCATCATTCGCCAACTCGCCCGCGACGACATTTCAACGGGAGAGCAAGTGCTCGAGCTCGTGCAGGCTGGCGACTCAGAGGCGATCAGACATATCAGGCAAGCGGGTCGCGAGATCGGCGAGGTGCTCACCACGGTCGTGCAACTGGTCAACCCAGCCGTCATCGTGCTGGCCGGCTCGATGATCGCCGCGGGCGAGCACGTGCTCGCAGGCGTGCGCGAAGCCGTCTACCAGCGTTCGGCACCGCTCGCGACAGACGAATTGCAGATCGTAGCCTCTGGGCTCGGAGCTCAGGTCGCGCTCATTGGCGGGGGCATGCTCGCACTCGAGGCTGCGCTCGAGCCCGAGCGCGTCGCCGAGATGCTCGGCTGAGCGTTCTCTGCCGCACGCCGCGAGGTGGCTGCGAGCGCGCTCGAGGAATCACGTACGGTGCGCACCGCCCACGAGACCCCGAAGACGACCAGCCAGGCGATGCCGAGGGTCGTCGCGACGAGCTCGAGGCGACTTCCGAACTCGGCGTTCCAGCGCACCAGCGAGAGTATGCCGCCGGTCGCCGCGATGAGCCCCACCGACACCGCAAGTGCGAGCGTCACCCGCGAGAGCGAGCGGTGCCCTGGCGCGAAAGCCACCTGCAACATCGCCCAGCACGCCGCGGCAAAAGCGATGACCGCCGCGACGGTGTGCACGAAGTCTTGCGCGGTAAACGTCTCCCCCACCGGGAGCGGACACCCCTGCGAGCACGGCACTTGCGCGGCGACGAAGAAGGCCGAGCACGCGAGAGCGAGACTCAGAGCAGGGCCACCTGAGCGCAAGACCGGAACGGCGCTGCGCAGATCGCGCATCGCCCAGGCCACGAGAACACCGCCACCCGCGAAGAGCAACAGCGCAACGCGAAAGGCCTCAGCGGTCGGCTCGCCGACTGCACCGAGTTCGCTGACATAGAGCTCGCGCGGCACGGTCAACCGCGCGGACCAGATGATGACAAGGGCCGCGCCGACCATGGCGCTGCCGAGTAAGGCGAGAGCGGCATCCCGTCGACGGCGCTGAATGGACCGGACAGACATGTGCACCACGCTCACGAACGCCATCGTAGGGCTCAACGGCCTACTGATTCACTCCGAATGTCTCCGCCGCGTGACACCGCGTTAACACGATCGACCCGTCATTCGTGTTCACTGGACTGAGCAGGGGGAGGAGCAAGCGATGTCGACGATGCGCGCGATGGTGATGACGCGGCCGGGAGCGCCGGACGTACTGCAACCCGCTGAGGTTGCGATGCCCGTGCGAGCCGGAGCCGAAGTGCTCGTCAAGGTGCACGCGACAAGCGTGAATCCCATCGACGTGAAGACTCGCGCTGGCCGCGGCGCATCTGCGGCGATTCGCGACTACCCCGTGATCCTCGGCCATGACGTCGCAGGAGTCGTCGTCGAGCCCGCCTACGCTGCGCATCCGCTGGCGCGAGGCCGAGAGGTCTACGGCATGGTGACAATTCCGCGCTACGAGGGCGCCAACGCAGAGTACGTGTCGGTGCCCGAGATGTTCTTGGCACCCAAGCCGCCGTCGATGAGCTTCACCGAAGCGGCAGGGGTGCCGCTCGCCGCACTCACCGCCTGGGGCATGGTCGTCGAGGTGGCGCGCGCGCACGAGGGCCAGAGGATGCTCATTCACGCGGGATCCGGTGGTGTCGGGCACTTCGCGGTGCAGCTCGCGAGTTACTTCGGCGCGACCGTCACCGCGACGTGCTCCACGAACAACGTGTCGTTTGTGCGAGAGCTCGGAGCCGCGCGTGTCATCGACTACACGACGACGCGCTTCGAAGACGAGGTACAGAGTCAAGACGTCGTCATCGACCTCATCGGCAACGTTCACGACGACACTGGCACGCGCTCGCTCGCGACTCTGCGGACCGGCGGTCTGCTCATCAACGCCCCCACGGGCAGCTGGCCGAGTCTGCTCGACGATGCCGCGGCGGCCGGGGTGCGTGCCACCGACTACAAGCTCTCGCCCAGCGGCGCGACACTCGCGGTTCTCTCGCGCATGATCGAAGCGGGCGACCTGCGCGTGCACGTCGACCGCGTGTTGCCGCTCGATCAGCTCGCCGCAGCGCACGCCCTCGTCGAGACCGGCCACGTGCGCGGCAAGGTTGTGGTCGAGGTCGCGCGCGACTGATGCGCAGCATCCACCCCGCGCCTTAACGACGAAGGCCCCGCCGAAGCGGGGCCTTCACCGAGTCGCAGGCGACCAGCGCACTCAGCGCGACCACCTGCGGTATGCGCCGCAGTAGCGGCGGCGCACCCATCAACTCAGCGGACGCGCGCCGCAGAAGCGGCGGCGCACTGGAGAACTCAGAGTGCGTTGACGTCGAGCGGGATGCCCGGGCCGAAGGTCGTCGAGACCGAGCCCTTCTGCACGTAGCGACCCTTCGAGCTCGACGGCTTCAAGCGCTGCACCTCGTCGAGGGCCGCCTGCAGGTTCTCGCCAAGCTGCTCGGCACTGAACGAGGTCTTGCCGATGATGAAGTGCACGTTCGCGTGCTTGTCGACGCGGAACTCGATCTTGCCGCCCTTGATGTCGGTCACGGCCTTCGCGACGTCGGGCGTCACGGTGCCGGTCTTCGGGTTGGGCATGAGGCCGCGCGGGCCAAGCACCTTACCGAGACGACCGACCTGGCCCATGAGCTCGGGAGTCGACACAGCCGAGTCGAAGGCGGTGTAGCCGCCAGCGACCTTCTCGATGAGCTCGGCGCCGCCGACCTCATCTGCACCCGCAGCGATCGCGGCCTCGGCCGCGGGGCCGGTCGCGAACACAATGACGCGCGCGGTCTTGCCCGTGCCGTGCGGCAGGTTGACCGTGCCGCGCACCATCTGGTCGGCCTTGCGCGGGTCGACGCCGAGCTTGAGTGCGACCTCGACGGTTGAGTTGGTGTTCTTCGAACCCGTCTCGCGGGCAACCGCGACGGCCTCGGTGGGGGTGTAGTACTTGCCGGCTTCGATCTTCTCGGCCGCGGCCCGGTAGGCCTTCGACTTCTGTGCCATGTTGTATCTCCTAGACGTGAGTTCGCGGTGTGCGAGCCTGGCTGGCTCTCCCGCTGTGGTGTCAGTTCTCGGTCGAGGTTGCGTGCAACCTCGGCGCTAACGACTGGTGGTGACGGGTAGCTGTCACGCGATCACCGGTCGAATAGCGACATGTCGCTATTCGACAGTGATCCCCATGCTCCGCGCAGTGCCGGCGATGATCTTCTCGGCCGCCTCGATGTCGTTGGCGTTGAGATCGACCTGCTTCTGCTCGGCGATGGCGCGCACCTGCTCCTTCGTGAGCTTGGCGACCTTCACCGTGTGCGGGGTCGACGACCCCTTCTGCACGCCAGCAGCCTTCTTGATGAGCTCAGCCGCCGGGGGCGTCTTGAGGATGAACGTGAACGAACGGTCCTCGTAGACGGTGATCTCCACCGGAATGACGTTGCCGCGCTGCGACTCGGTCGCAGCGTTGTACGCCTTGCAGAACTCCATGATGTTGACGCCGTGCTGACCGAGCGCCGGGCCGATGGGCGGGGCGGGGTTGGCGGCGCCGGCCTGGATCTGCAGCTTGATCAGACCCGTGACC
>Ga0075012_10002472_pt1 | contig 18172 bp, 24 predicted proteins | sample All_14_2_FD_71474 | JGI IMG/M metagenome (GOLD analysis project Ga0075012, IMG submission 71474) | Freshwater microbial communities in response to fracking from Pennsylvania, USA - Allegheny Zone_MetaG_DW_15 | ecosystem: Environmental > Aquatic > Deep subsurface > Groundwater > Drilled... | reverse complement strand
CCAGTCGATCTTGGCCTCGCCCCACAGTTCGATGTCGACGAAGTCGTCCACACCCGAGAGCACCGCGCACACCGCCACCGTCAGCAACTCGGCCAGGTCGTGGCGCGCGTGCCGCGCGCTGCGCGGGTCGGAAATCGAGACGAACACCTGCGTCAGCGGCATGATGTTTCCTGCCTTCATGGGATGCCCAAAAAGGTAGGAAACTACACAATTTATGACATTGTGAACAGGGGTCTCGCAAGGTCATGAAAGTTAACGAATTATTGCATTGGCTTATGCGAAGTCGGTGTGATTGCCCTGGTTTCTTCTGCAGCTGCGTGAGCGATTTCAGGGCATTTCTGTGATGAAGTTATCGCGTGAGCGGCGTACTTTTTTTAGATTTACCAGCCAGTCACCTTCGGCAGCTCGGTAGCCTAGTGGCAGGATGATCACCGAGCGTAGGCCACGCGCTTTCAGACCGAGGATTTCATCAACTTTGCCCGGGTCGAAGCCTTCCATTGGCGTGCTGTCCACGCCTTCTTCGGCGGCGGCGATCAGGGCCGTGCCCAGGCCAATGTAGGCTTGGCGCGCGGCGTGCTGGTAATTGACTTCCGGGTCACGCGGTACATAGCTGGCCAGCACCTGTTGGCGGTAGTTTTCCCAGCCTTCGTTCTTAAAGCCGCGCTCGTCATTGACGAGGTCGAACATCATGTTGATGCGATCTGCCGTGTAGTTGTCCCATGCCGCGAAGACCAGCAGGTGCGAGGCCTCGACAATTTGAGTCTGATTCCAGGCGTGCGGCACGATCTGCGCGCGTAAATCGGGATTGCTGACGACGATGACTTCGTAAGGCTGCAGCCCGCTGGAGGTGGCGGTGAGACGGATGGCTTCGAGGATACGTTCGACCTTTTCGTGTGGCACTTTCTTGGCCGGGTCGAACTTCTTGGTGGCGTAGCGCCATTGGAGATTGTTGATCAGATCGGACATGATGGATTCGCTTTCTGAGATGAGAGGTGGGTAACGATGGGTACTCACTGCAGAGCAGCGAGCATCATTTCTGCAACCAAGCTGGAGGAGGCCGGGTTCTGGCCGGTGAACAGCTTACCGTCCACGACAGCGTATTGCTGCCAGTCCGACCCCTTGCTGTAGTTGCCGCCATTTTCTTTGAGCATGTCTTCAACGAGGAAGGGGACGATGGTTGTGAGCTGCACCGCCTCCTCTTCGGTGTTGCTGAAACCGGTCACTTGGCGGCCCTTAACCAGCGGCGTGCCATCCGCATTCTTGGTGTTGCGGAAGATGCCTGGTGCATGGCAGACCGCGCCCATCGGCTTGCCTGCTGCCATGGTGCTTTCGATCAGGGCGATGGAATGTGCATCTTCGGCAAGGTCCCACAGTGGTCCGTGGCCGCCTGGGTAGAACACGGCATCGAAATCGCTCACATTCATTTCTGCCAGCGGACGGGTGGCGGCAAGCTGTGCCACTGCTGCGGCATCAGCGCGGAAGCGGTGGGTGGCTTCGGTCTGGAAGCCTGGCTCATCGCTCTTGGGGTCCAGCGGTGGTTGGCCCCCATTGGGCGAAGCGAGCGTGATCTCCAAGCCGGCATCTTTGAACACGTAGTAAGGCGCGGCTAACTCTTCCAGCCAGAAACCGGTTTTGATGCCGGTATTGCCGAGCTGGTCGTGCGAGGTAAGTACCATCAAGATTCTTTTCATGAGTACGCTCCGGAAGATCAGGCAACAGTCAGGTGCAGACGCACATCGACATTGCCGTGCAGGGCGTTGGAATACGGGCACACGGCATGGCCTTTAGCGAGCAAGGCTTCGGCCGAGGCCAGATCAAGTCCAGCGAGGGTGATGTAGAGGTCTACATCAAGCTTAAAGCCGCCTTCAGGCGTCATGCCCATGCCAACTTCGGCGCTGGTCTGGCTGCTGGCGAGCGGCAGTTTCATGCGTTCGGCCACATGCTTGAGGGCGTTGTCGAAGCAAGCGGCGTAGCCCAAGGCGAAGAGTTGCTCGGGGTTGGCGCCTGTCTTGCCGGTGCCGGGCATGGCTAGATCGAAGGATAGGCTGCCATCGTCGAGCGAGGTGTTTCCGGAACGGCCGCCCACGGCGGTTGCACGGGTTTTGTAAAAGATTTTCATGATCAGGTCCTTTGCGTTGAGGTGGGACTTAAAAAATGGGTGGTTGGAGGTTGGTGTGGGGGAATCAGAGGCTGGCTTCCAGCACCTGGCGGCTGATTTCCGGGGTGACATCACCGTGCTCGCCGAGGGCAACCATTCCGTGGACCTTAAGCTGATCCACAATTGCGCTGATGCCATCGGCGTCCACGCCATAGGCGCTCAGGCGGGTAGGTACATCCAGGCTCTCGAAGAAAGCACGGGTGCGGGCAATGGCGGTGTCGATGCGTTCGTCCTCGCTGCCCTCGCGGATATTCCAGACGCGTTCGGCGTACTGCAGCAGCTTGCTGCGCTTGGCTTCGCGGCGTACCTGCAGCATCGCCGGCAGCACGACAGCCAAGGTGCGGGCGTGGTCGATGTCGTACTTTGCGGTGAGCTCGTGACCGATCGCGTGAGTGGCCCAGTCGTGCAGCACCCCGGCACCAATCAGACCGTTGAGGGCGAGGGTGGCCACCCACATCAGATTGGCGCGAGCGGTGTAGTCCTTGTTGTTGATAGCGTCCGGGCCGTACTCGATCAGCGTCAGCAACAGTCCTTCGGAAAAGCGATCCTGCACATGGGCATCCGTGGCGTAGGTAAGGTACTGCTCCATCACGTGCACGAATGCGTCAACCACGCCATTGGCCAGCTGGCGTTGCGGTAGGGTGTAGGTTTTGGTTGGGTCCAGTACCGAGAATACCGGGTAGAGCAGCGGATTCATGAAGGGCAGCTTGGCACCTTGAGCCTTGATGGTGATGACGCTGCCGTCATTCATCTCAGATCCTGTGGCCGGCAGGGTGAGCACGCTGCCAAAAGGCATGGCTTGGCGGAGGGTGCGGCCGAAGGTGAAGAGGATCTCTCTGGGGTCGCCTTCAAACAGCGCTGCTGCCGCGACAAACTTTGTGCCGTCGATGACGGAGCCACCGCCCACGGCGAGCAGGAAGTCGACTTGGTTCTCCTTCACCTGTGAAACTGCGCGCATCAGGGTTTCGTAAGAAGGGTTGGGCTCGATGCCTGCGAATTCAAACACCGTGCGCGAGCCGAGCGCAGCGCGAACTTCGGCCAGAGTGCCGGTCTTGCGGGCGCTTTCGCCACCGAAAAGGATCAGCACCCGCGCGTTGGCTGGTACCTGTTTGTCTAGATCGGCAATCCGGCCTTCACCGAAAAGGATGCGGGTCGGGTTGTAGAAGTCGAAGTTCTGCATGAAGCCTCCAATATATTAGACCGGTCGTCTTGTTGTGGGTTAAAAAAATCGACCCGCCAGACGGGTCGTCCGTGTGATCAGTTCAATTGCAGCAATTCACGCGTTCTTTCCATGGCACCGATAAACGCACTGTCGTCGCAACGCAGCTTGGAGAGGAGCGAAGCTCCGAGCCAAGCCTCATAGAGCCATTGGGCCAGAGCGCTTGCGTCCAGCGGGTTGCCAATCGTGCCATCGGCCTGACCGGCCCGGATATGGTCAGCAAGATGGCGCAGTACGGTTTGAGTAGCGGCCAACATGCGATCACGCATGGCTGAGGAGAGGTCGGACACCTCGGCACTGAGTTTGACAATCAGGCAGTAACGGGCTGCATCGTCGCCACGCTGGGATTCGACCCAGCTCTCGAAGTAGGTCATCAAGCGCTGCGCACCGGTGAGATTCGGTTGGGCATTTAGTGCAGCGAGTTTTTGCACATAGGTGGTTTCGTAGTTCTCCAGCAAGGCCACGCCGAACGCTTCCTTGGATGGGAAGTAATGATAGAACGATCCTTTGGGTACACCTGCCGCTGACAGGATTTCGGCCAGACCCACAGCCACAAAGCCTTTGGCTGCGATCAGGGGGTGCCCGCAATCAATGATGTGCTGGCGGGTGTCGGGACGGGATTCAGTATGGGCAGAGTTCATGACTTGCATATTGGCATTCAATAGACCGGTCGTCTAGTGTTTTTTTTTACTCTCATACGAGAAGGTCTCAGGTCACCCATTTCCGAACCGATCATCAAAGACATCGGTAGATGTATTCACCGTTTCTGCTGAGCATGACTAGCCAATTTGGATACCCAAGGCTGTCAATGAGTTTGGTGAACTTGCCATCGAACGACTCAATGGACTCGGCACTCTACAAAACCAAAGGCCGTATATTCGCCACATACTTTCCCGCAGCAGGTTGCTTGTCCAGCACCGTCAAAACGGGGACTGTCAGATCAGGTTGAAACTTCTACAGCTTATGAACAGGCGTGAAACGCAATTCCCAGCACCCGCCGACCGGGTCAATCCAGGCGTACATCGTCGAGCGCTTGGTGAAGGCGCGCGGCAGCAACTCCTGCATTATCGCTTCCTTCAATTCCTTTAGCTGCTTTTTGCCCAACTTGTAGCCTTGCTGCTCGGCCATCGCCTCGGCCCGTTCTTCCGTCTCCTGTTTGATCACCGCAGAAGGCAGCATCCGGTGTTCGAATCCCAGCGCAACCAACCACTGCCCGCCCACCGACACCACGCGGGCCTCGGTCTTGTTGGGCGACACCCAGCCTCGGCTTTCCATGTCCTGGCTGCCGCAGGGATGAAACACCTTCTTGCCTAGCTGCTCCGCCAAGGCCTCGAGCGACATGCTCCAGCCCTTGGCCAAGCGATACACCTGTGCGTTCTTAAAATACATCTTGGCTTTTTCTCCTCGTTATTCTTCGATCGCTTCGTCGATCGACACGGACTCCAAAAACTGCATCAGCAGATACACACTGGGCAGGATTAGATCCTTGCAGATCGCATCGTGCGCATCCTTGCCGGCAGCGATCTTGTCCAGGTTCTGCGAATAGAGCTTGAGCGCGGCCAGGCGCTCGCTCACCAGGGTGTCGAGCCGGTCGAAATCGATACGGCCGACAATGTCTAGATTCGGGTGACTCATTATGAATTCTCCATCGCGCGGTCGATCGCGCTACCAAGGTTGAAAAGGGTCTGCTCAGAACGCCGAACGTCGATACGGAAGATCGGGCCTAGCGTGTCGGCTTGCTGCGTCGCCTGCTCGGCCAGCCAACGATATCGGGCTGCGTCGCGCAACAGATCCTGCGGCACCGATATAGGCCGTGCCTCACCGTCGCCGGCCGTGGTGGAACGAAGCGCAGACGAGGCCGCGTTGTACTGCTCGACCGCAGCTAAGCCGAAACTGGCAAACAGCGCCTCGCAGCGATCCGCAAAATAGGCGTGAAACCGCGCCAGTGCCTTGTTCTCGGCCTGCATCCGTTGCACGCGCTCGACCATGGCAGGGAAATCCTCCCCGCCTACGACTGCACGCACCTCCTGCAGATAGCGTTGGCCGATCGAGTCGTTGACCCGAGCGTTTGCCAAGGCGTGGCGATAGGTCTCCTTCTCTTTAACGAGCTGCGCGTGTTGCTCCCGGAGCCCCGCCAGATTGGTTCGCAGCAAATCGATCCGTTGGAGCGTTCGCTCGACGCTGCAAGCGCCGCCCGGCTTCAAGCCCAACGCAGCGTCGATAACTTCCAACGCCGCATCCAGGCTCGTTGCATTCGTTTCAGTCTCTTGGTGCATCAGCATCTCCGTGTGGTGGGATGCCTTCCAAGCTACCGGCAAAGTGCAGAAGTGCAAGGGATGAAATAGCAAAGGCATCCTGGCCACAGCGGCGATGTGCCGACGCGCCTTGGTTGCACAGGCAGCAGCACGGGTGGCAACCCACGCTGTCCGTGTCGGTCAGGATGTGTGGGGGAGGCGTGATCGATGCGGGCAGAGACGGATGGGAATGCGCGCTATGCGCCTGCAAACTAAATCCCAAGTGGCACGAGCAAGCCCACCAGCATCAGCGACCAGCCGATAAACTGCGTCACGAACCGAAACCAGACGTACCTTTCCTCGTTCGGGCGGCGATCAAAATGGTCGATCACGTTCGCCGCCAGGTTGGCAATGCCAAACAGCATGGCCACACCGATGAAGAAAAACGACATCCCCTCGTACGTGGTGCCGATCCCGCGTGGGCCCGCAAGATAGATCCCGCCCTGGGTGACCGAGTACGCGAGATAGGCCGCCAGTCCCACCACGAACAGCGCGCTGCGGATCAGCTCGGGTTTCGGGATCGTGTTCGGCGTGTAGGCGCCACTTCGGCGATTGTCTGACTCAGGCATTAGCTATTTTCCAAGTCCCGTGCGCGCGTCCTGCATTGCGCTGGCGCGTGCCGATATTCTGGGCACGTTGCGGCCCAAACCGCAGGTGAAAAGGCGTTTCCGGAAACGCGCGAAAAACATCCGAGGCTCCGCCGTCTATGCTTCGCGAGAAGGCAAAGGGCGTTTGTCCCGAGCGTGGTACCGAGCCGTGAATCGTTCGTATCCCGTCATGACATCGACCGTCACCGACGCCGCCCGTGGATAGATGTCCGTTGCCAGCCGTAGCAACTCCGCATCGAGATCAACCACCCCCTGCTTGAACCAAGCCTTGATCGGCTTGTCTGGACTCGCCCCGTCGCTCCAGGAATACCCCATCTCGAGCTTGAGCTTGTCCTTCGCATCGAACGGCGCCCCTTCTGCCCAGACACAGTACGTCTTGCGACCACAGGCTTCGAGAAGGTGAGAGAGAATCGGCCGATCCCCAGGCCCCCGTCTGGAGAGGATATACAGGGTGACCTCCGCATCGACCAACGCTCGATGAGCGTCGTAGAAGCAGCCGCCGATCTGGAAAGCCAGCCATTCGAGCTTTGTGGAGCCGGTCATCATCTGCGACCACGGGGCCTCGCGCTGCGAACACGCCCACCACTTTTTCTCAAAGGACGGAAAGCGTTGTTCGAGAAAGCCTCGATCGAACGGGGCGTTGTGGGCCACCACCAAGTCCGCTCGGGCAATGATCGATTCCACCCGCGCCTCATCGAACGCCTGCCCCTGGACATCCTCGTCCCGAATGCCCGTCAGCCGGGTGATCGCTTCAGGGATCGGACACCCAGGATCTTCGAACCCGCTATAGCGATCGATGACACGAAGCACCTGCCCAGAAACCCGATCAAACTCGGCAAGCACCAGACCCACATCGATGATCTTGTCCGTGTCCTTGCTGAGACCCGTCGTTTCCACGTCCACCACCAGGATCGAGCGAATACGGCTTGGCTCGATCTCCTCGTCGTCAAGCTGGTAGCTCGCGGACGGCACGAAGCGGCGAAGCACCCGGTACTGGCCCGATGCCTCCAGCGCGTTTGCCATCTTCTCCAGCGCAACAATTTCCTGTTCGGACATCAGTGAACCACCGCGTGATCTGGGCTCTGCACTCTCGCCTGTGCAACCTCGGTGCGCAAGCGCTCCAGCTGCGTCAGCGCCAAATAGGCCCGCTCTGCCGTCTCAGGGGTGCTGTATGCGATCACGAACGAGTTCATGAGGCTGCGCAACAGGCCCGCGGTATCGTGATTCTGCACCACGGACATTACCGCGAACTGGTCCAGCAACTCCACCGGTGTCTCAGCAAAACGTTCGATGCCCATGCCTTTGATCATCTCGCCGAACAGAAACCTCAGACTCTCGCGACGCTCGTCGGGCGTCAGCGGCAACCCAGTCTTTCCGTCCGCAAGCTCAAGCCGGAAATGAGGCTGTTGCATGGCGGACTCTACCCGTGCCTCAAGTAGCTGCCCAACGATTCCCTGCACATCGATACCTTCAGACATCGTTAGTTATTCCTTTTGAAAAAGTTCGGGCGGTGACCTCAATCTATCGCGCAAACCTCAGCCTTCAACCCCTTCCTAGCCAAGGCAAGGATCGAGCAGGCCGTGACGCCGATAACGGCAAGCATTCTAGGGAGAAGGGACAAGGCGGGTGCGTTTCCGGAAACGCAGATGGCGGCCGACAAGGACAAGGCAAACCCGCTGTCGGTAAACGACAGACCCGGCGCGGGGCCGGGCTGTGGTCAGATCTCTTTTTTCCTTGTTCGATGCGCGCGTCCGGCATTGCGCTGGCTCGTGCCGATGTTCACCTGGATCAGTGACTGCGACTGGGCGCCGGCGTTGCGTTGGACTGTGCCGATGTTGAGTTCGATATCCTGCCCGCGTTGCGGCACAACGGGTGGCCATGTATTCGCCGCTGTCCGATCAGAAAACCAGCGGTGCATCGCGGCATCGTCCACCGCGTACTCCCCACGAGCCGATTTCCAGACCATCGAAGGGTGACGGGTGCGAAGCGACTCAAGTGCCGCCTGCACTTTCTGTGGCGTGATGCGGTCTCCGGTCTTGTCCTGATAGAAGCGCAGCGCCTCCGCGTCATAAGGACGAAAATGAGCGCCTTGCTCCAGCATGCGCCACAGCACCGCTTGCTCGATCGGCCGAAGACCCAGGTAATCCGATTCCATCTGAGCCTCATCGGCCTGTTTTCTCTGCTGCGCGGACTCGGTCAGAGCGAACTCGAAGCGGCCTTCATAATCGGAAAGCGGACTCAACGCCTGGCCCAACGCCTCCATGAAGAACTGCGGACGGTGCCCAAACGCCTCAAACGCCTGGTACAGCGCTTCTGGATCGACAGGTGCTAGATCGGGGCGCTGCGCTTCGATCAAGCGCACGATGTGGGCGATGAAATCCCGGTCCAGCGCTGGCATGCGCCTGATTTGGGAGCCGAAGAAGGGCGAGCCGTTGGTGTTGACCAATCGCAATAGCTTGTCTCGGTCTGAACCGGACATCACCAGCATCAGCCGGATCTCGCCCGGCTTGTTCAACTGGTCACGGGCAGACTTCAGCGCAGCCATGACGGTTTCGCCCGCCTCGGTGGTGAGCGCATGCTGAGCCTCGTCCACCATGAGCGCAATGGGCGCCTTCGCAGTCTCGTGAAGCGCCTTCAGTGCCTCTACCAGGGGAAGACCGTCGATTTGGCCGATGCGCGTTGTGTCGATCTCCAAGCCGCCAATGGTGACGGTCTTCAGACCGCTTGCGCGCGCTGCTTTCGCGACCAGACCCAGGTGCGAATGCAGCGCGCGGGCAATGGCCTCGGCAATCAGCGTAGCGGGGTCTCGACGCTGGTCGGCCCATAGGTCAACATAAACAACCACAACGCCGTCGGCTTGCAGCGCGGGCTGGAGATCGAGCTGCAGGAAGGTCGATTTCCCCGTGCGACGCGGTGCAGCAAGAAAAACCCCGTTCGGAGCATCGCTAAAGACAAACTTGCCCTGCAACTGGTCGGCAAGCTCACGTGCAAGGGCTGTTCGGCTGAAGTGGATCACATTTATTCCTGATTATCGTTCATTGGATAATTTATACAGTCCAAATTAAAATGCAATAAGCGTCGCATCAAGACCAGATGCAAGCGTTTCCGGAAACGCCGATGGCCGCCGGGAAGGACAGGGCAAACCCGCTGTCGGTAAACGACAAACCCGGCACGAGGCCGGGTCGTCAATGCACACAAGCAAGCGCCGCAGTCTAATGAGAAAGCCCCGACCGCCAACCCTCGTCCGACGCCGACAGCCACTGCCCCACCACCTGGCGCTCCACGCCCCGCTGCGTGAGCACAAACTCCGGGCATTCCTCGTCTGCCAGAGACACCGCCCCCAGCAACTCAATCAGCCCCGCACGTTCGACCGCGACAAGGTGTGCTGCACGCTCAAGACTCAGCATCGCCGCTTCGATCTCGTCCAGTCCCGACAGGGTGCGACCCCCTCGCTCGGCCGCATGCCCAAGGTTCGTCGCAAGCAGAAGATCCAGCACCAGGTCGTTCTCCAACTCCGCGTCTTCGTCGGACAACGCCACATCGAGCCGATCGACCAACTCGCCAAGGTCCGCATCGGACAAGCTCAGAAGCCAATCGCCGATCACGAAGCCCTTGATCTCCTCCAGGGACTCCAGATGCCCGCGCAAACTCGCCTCGTACAGGACCTCGGTCATGACCGCCCCCTCAGAAAGGCATTCCCAGCCAGAAACAGGTAAGGGCTCAACGCAAGCCGGCGTTTCCGGAAACGCACTCGTTGTCCGACACTGATCCGCATCACGCACCTCCCGCAGCAGAGCCGTCAGATAAGGTCGCCTGCCCAACTTCCGAACCCGACAAAGCACTCCTGTCCTCGGCCAGCCCCAGAACCTTCAGCAACCGCGCCTTCTCCAGCTTTTCTGAGTCGGTCAGCAGCGTTCGCGCATGAAGCTCGGAGAGCCTCGCCCATCTCGCCTGGTACCTCTTCTCCGCAGGACTCGGCCCACGGTTGCGACCCAGCAACCCACCAATGTACGCACCCGTGATCCCCAGCCGCGCGTGGCCAGCCGTCTCGGACACCACCGCTCGGGCGTACTCCACCTTTTCCGGGTCGGCTTGTGAAAGCACCTCCTTGGGATTCGCCGATCGGATCGGAGAGGGCACACCCGCGATCTCCTCGAACAAATCGTTCAGTCCCTGGTGCCGAAGCCCGTGCGCCGTCACGCCCAACCCCGACTTCGTCGCCCCGCACTTGGTCAGCACATACGAGAAGCGCCTCAACGCTCCCTTCAAATCCCGATCCGGATCGCCAACGTGACCATTGATCCCCTTCACGAACGCCTTGGCCTCATCCAGCACCCGGCGCTGATACTCCGTGCGGATCTGAACAACACGATGCCGACCGCCCTTGGTCCCGTCTTCCACATCAATATAGGTGCCCTTGTCCGCACGACGCGGACGGAACATCACCGCCTCCTCTCGACGCAGAAAGAACGCATGACACAACCGAAGCTGCATCCCCACATAACGATCCATCGCCGAGGCCATCCCCAGCACCGCCTCAATGTCCACGCCCGCTGAGGACCACGAATGGTCGTGGGTCGCATTCGTCGCACGACGAACACGGTTCGGGTCCGATACGAACTCTGTCGACGGGCCAATCATCCCCGTCTTGCCCAGCCACTCAGCAAGTGTCCGCAATGATGAGATCCGGTTCTGGATCGTCGAGGCAGACAGCCCCTCACTCTCCCAATGCCGTGCGAGCGCCTCAACGTGCTTGCGCTTAAAGCCGTCTAGCGTCTTGATCTTGTAGCCAAGCTCGCTCAGCGTCCTGAACGCCCCAAACAGAATGTCCTCACGCTTCTGGATCGTGTGGTTGCTGACCGGCTTGTGTTTGCCTTTTCGCGGTGACGTCGCACGACCCGCTGTGCGCAGCAAATAGACAAGCCCATCCTTCCAGCCCATCTCGGACAAGGAACGATCGGGCGCGGAAGAAGGCGGTAGGGCGCTGCTGCGGGGGGAAGTCTGCATCTCGCTAATCTCAAAGTGTTCATCCCTGGATTGCACAATCCAAAACCAACCAACCCGGTCCGCTTTGGATTGCACAATCCAATCCATCCTCTTCTGCAGCTACCAACTGCTTCGGCCTTCCGACCAGGCGCTCGTGGGGCGCCTACATGGCAAATCGCGTTACGTGAGCATCTGCGTTCCGACACGGTGATTCATTTCTGCTTCACCGCACCCGGCCGACCGCGTCCTGCTAGGCCGACCACCCTGAGACCGAAAACTGTCCAGGCGGAGTAAGGGGTAGGAGCTCGTCTTGTCTCCCTACGAAAATTGTCGTCCAGTCCGGCCCGCCATTCCCCGCTGCGACCGCGGGGGGGTCCGTTTACACGCTGCGTTGTTTGCGCCCGCGCAGATCACATGGTCTGGCGTAACGCGGAGAAAAGCGCGAATGCTGGAGTTCGGATGTTGATCAGCTACTACCGGGCCACAACAAATAAATGTGGTAGCAGGGCCCGGCTTGTGCTCGTCGTGAGCGGGAACTGGCGCTATGGCCGGAGGCGGTTTGCCTCTGGGGATCTGGCTCGAGGTCTCAGAGGACCGAGCAGGTTGCCGTGGAACGGCAGGGTGTCCATGTAGGACGGTGATGCTGATCGACACTGGGGTCGTCGCGGTTGCCCTGTTCCGGGGCTAAGCGTGGTGAAAGGCTGCGTTGCGGTGTGCAGCTAACCGGTCATAGACGAGTCGAAATCTACTCCGACGGTGATTGTCGCGTCAAGATATTGTGCGTTGAAATTGCGATTCTCCCGGCGTTATAGATGCCACCTCGTGCCGGAATCGCAGGCCGTTATTGCTGTTCGCGATCACTCTCCTTTCACAGCTATTTGGGTTTCTCCCGACCTGCAATGCCTTGTCTGCGTTGATGCACACCGCGCTTTTGGCGCCGGAGGTGGGGATGTTGGGCGACCTGTAGATGCGAGTGGTTGCGAGAATGCTGGAGTTGGGCTCGATGGCGGGGGGCAGTACGTCGGACAGCAACGCACCCCCTCGGCGTGAGTGGCATCGAACCGCTCACGCCACACGCTTTATATCCCCGAGCTGAAGCCCGAGGCTTTACGGCGCTATCGGTAAATCAACGACGGTGCCGCGCCTTTGTTACGTCATGAATCGCCTTCACGACGTCGACGCTCTTGTCCAGACGGCATCCATGAAACGGATTGAATAGCCCAACGTCGATCTATTTCTTGTCTGGCGTCGTTAGGGTGCGTTGTAACGACGTTCCATTATCAGAGCCGATTCGTCTTTGCGTAACGTCGTTTCGCTTCGTATGCGCAGCGCCTGCGGTGAGTTGCATGTCACCTACAAGGCGATGCGGCGTAAAAGCGGAAAATTGGCTGCTTTACGGGACTTGCTGTTCGGAGGTCTTCAAATAGGATGGGTTTCACTTTCACCCATCAGGAGACTTACCTATGTCCGAGACGATCGTCCGTGCCCTTGACGTTGGCTACGGCAACACCAAGTACGTCCAATTCCATGCGAAAGGCTCCGAGATCGCATGCAGCCTGTTCCCCTCGATCACGCCCCAGGCCAGCGTTGGCACGGACCTCACCGGTGGCGTATTCCAGAAACGCAACACCGTGATCGTTGAGGTGAATGGCGTCCGGTATGAAGTGGGTCGAGACGCACGACTCGCCCAGGATGCGTCCTATGGCCGCACTTTGGATGCGGACTATTCCCTGACCGACTCCTACATGGCCTTGGTTCGTGGAGCAATCGCCTATATGGGCGTGCCTCACATCGATCTTCTGGTTCTCGGCCTTCCGGTCAACACGCACGCCCAGTACAGCTCGACCCTCCAGCAAAGAGTCCTGGGGGTTCACAAGATCCCCAGCCCCGACGGGCAGATGATCGATGTCGAGGTCCGATCCGTGCAAGTGACGCCGCAACCGATCGGAGCCTTCTTCGATTACACGATTCGTCATGGGGTATTCGGGCGCATGAAGAATCAGACGAACCTGTTGATCGATCCCGGCTACTACACCTTGGACTGGGTCGTGTCGCATGGCGTGAAGATGATCAATGCCCGAAGCGGCGCACACGCTGGTGGAATGTCTTCGATCCTTTCTACGATCGGCGAATCCGTCAGCAAAGAGCTTGGGCACCAACTGCAAGATTTTGCTGCCATCGACGAGGCGATTCGGACGGGCGGGCGTCCCCGGTTCTTTGGCAAGGAGCGCGACATCTCCGAACACATCCGCCTTGGCAAGGAAAAGGCCCGCCAGTTCGTGTCGGTGCTGGCCACCAAGGTGGGGAATGCCGGTGTCGATATCGACAACATCATCCTGGCCGGGGGAGGGGCCGAGTTCTTTCGTGACGTGATTCAGGAGAAGTTCCCCAACCATGAACTGCACATGACCTACGAACCTGTCTTTGCGAACGTGCGCGGATTCCAGCTTGCAGGCGAGCAGTTCATGAGCGCCCGCACGTTCAATCAAGCGCGGAGTGCCGCCTGATGACTGGAAGCGAGGGCAAGTCAGTCGCGCATCCTCTAGAGCCAAGGGGACGTACTCCTGCGTTCGCCAGCGCGAGTGGTTTCCAGGGGGCTGGCGAGCGGTACAACCGCACTCAGCAGTTCAACGCATCGTTAGCTTCTGCCTAAGGCGGTCTCTCATGCGCAAAGAATTTTTCGTTCGGTTGAAGGTGTACGACAACGAGATGCCGGAGCTCTACGCACGGCTTGAATGCTTGCCGACGGGGCGCATTGCTCGACGAACCGCCCTGGCGCGTGTCCTGCACGCAGGGTTTGCTGCGATCGAGTCTAAGACTGAGCAAGTTCTCAAGGGCGAGCCCCATTCATCGGAGATCAAAGTCGCCCCGTCAGTCACTGCAGCAGTGCGAGAGCATGGGGTTGCTAAGAATCGAGAGCAGCGCAACGAGCGTTTGGCCTCGTCGGCTCGTAAGGCTGCAGTCCCCGCCAAGTCACGCGGTGTCGCCAAAACCTTGCAGAGCGACTACCCGCTGGATCGCCAGGCGGAAGCGCTGTTGTTTTTGTTGAACTGCTGACAGCACGGGAGCGAATCATGGAAAAAGAACCCATCGTCTTGCGGGCGACGATCTTCCCGGACGAGCATCCGGATCTTTATGACCACCTCGCGAAGATGCTGCCGAAGCAGAAATACCGCCGCAGGAACGTTGTCATCCAAATCCTGAAGGCAGGCTGCGGCGTAGAGGAAAAACGTGCCGGTTCCAGTGCGGACGTCTTGACTGTCCAAGCCCTGGTGTCACAACTCGCGAGTGCGATACAGCCACTTCAGTCGTCGGTCATGCCTGTGGCAAATCCTGTGGGTGTGTCGAACCCAGTTGCCTCTGAACCGGCAGCCCCGCACCAGCCCGTCGAGCAGAGGCCGTCGTCGATCACAGCAGGCACCGTTCAAGCACAAGCCAGCCCGTACAAAGGCAGTGCTGAAGAGATGGACATCAGCGACTTCGGCCATCTGTTCAGCGATGTTTGACCGACAAAATTTTCCACGTTTTGCCCCCTTGAAAGCCGAGCCTTCTCCGTTAGAGCTGGTGTTGATGGAAACCCTCAGCAACCATCGGAGAAGGACCATCCAAACCCCACAATGCCGCATGGATTGCGGCTTTTCCGGAGCAGTGCAATGACCCGAGAAACAATCGCGATGCGGTTCCAAGTTCATTCCGACGAGATGCCACATTTGTACGCGATGCTCGTCGAGCTGCCTAATGGAAAGCTCTCAAGAAGAAATGCGCTACTGATGCGGCTCGAAGCCTTGCTCGCTGAGGCGTCGTCGAAGGCAAATCGAGCGACTGTGCCTTTTGTGCCTGCCATCATCAGTAGCCGAGACGCGCATATCGGATCGGAGGACGAGACGGCAGAAGGGGAGCAGAACAAGAAGTGCAAACGCAAAGCGGCTGCACGTACATTGCGCGCCGTCACTTCTGAGAAGGGCAAAGGTTTCACAAAGCGCCGTGCCAAACGGGAAGCACAGGGGCTCGACGACCAAGGGCTGGCGATGCTTTGGCTGGTGGGCCAAAAGTGAGGCAATTTGCCCCCTTGAAAGCCGAGCCTTCTCCGGTAGAACTGGTGTTGAGGGAAGTCCTCACCAACCATCGGAGAAGCATCATGAAAACCCAAAACACCACTCCCCGCGTCTTCATGCGTGACTTTGCGGACGACGATCCGCGCAGCGTCCAGGCCTCGATCGAGGGGCGTGACGACGGGCGTGCCGGGCTGTACGAGCGCTACTTCCAGCGTCACCTCGACCCGGCGCATACCTACAGCGTGAACGAGATCTACCAGGCCGGGGTACGGGCGGCCAACCTGCCCGAAACGACCCGGCCGCGTTCGATGTCGTTGCTGGCACGGGCGCTCACCAGTGTTGCTGGACTGGCACTGGGTGCGTTGGTGGTCAAAAACCTCTGATAAGCGATGCGACGACTCTTCTTTCTAGCAGCACTGGCAGTTCCGCTTGCCGCAAGTGCAAATTCAAGCCCGCGTGGGATGAACTTTGACGGCGAGCACGTTCAGACACAGGTTTTGAGCGAAGGCAGTGCGGGCGCCACCCAACGGGCGCCCGTGCGAGCCGAACCGCGCGTAAGACCTGCCAGCAAGACGCCGGTGAGTTCAACGGACAAGTCTCGCGGCCCGAGCCTGACCGAAGCGGCGCGCAGCTGCACGTGGGAGGCGATCGGCGTTCGCTGGGGGGTGAGCCCGTTCATTCTGTATTCGATCGCCAAGACCGAGTCGAGCCTCAATCCGCGTGCCGTCAACAAGGCCAACGCCAATGGCTCCGAGGACGTGGGGATGATGCAGATCAACTCGTTCTGGTTTCCGAAGCTTGCCCCCTACGGCATCAGCCGCAACGACCTGTTCGATCCGTGCGTGAGCCTCGAGGTCGCCGGCTGGATCCTGAGCCAAAACATGGATCGGCACGGCAACACCTGGAAGGCGATCGGTGCGTATAACGCGGTCACCCCCTCCAAGCAGTTGAAGTACGCCGAGCGCGTCTTTCAGAACCTTCCGGACCATGTTCGAACTGCGCGCTGAGCACTTCCACCTGCTCAATGTTGTGCTGTTCGCGCGGGAGTTCGGCACTGCTGCGATGCAGACCTGGTTGCCTGCGGTGCTTGTGCCCCTGGCGCACCGGCTGGCACCGCGTTGGATCTCTGAGGCCTCGGTGCGCGAGTTGAGGCCTTTCCTCGCGGGTCACGCGCTGGGCTTTCTGCTTTTTCTTCCTCCGCTCGGCTACGCGCCGCTCGAGTTGGTGTATCGGGCCGGCAGTGCGTGCCTGGTGGTCTATCTGTTTGCTAGAACCTGGAGTCGCGACTGATGTTGCCCGCCTTTGTTTGGACCGATGCCGTGCTCACCGGCATCGAGACGGTTGATGCACAGCACAAAGAGCTGATCGATCTCTTTAACGAACTGAATTCGGCGCTCTTCATGCGCCACGAGTGCGCTGAGGCCGTCATCGAGAGCACCTACCGGCGTGTTATCGCCTATACGGACAAGCACTTTGCCGAAGAGGAGGCGCTGATGTTGGAGGAGGGCGTGGACCCGCACCACGTCGAAGCGCACATTGGGTACCACCGCCAGTTTGTCGAGCGCGTGGAGTCCATGTGGTCGCACCGCTCAGCGCTTATGCAGCACCCGGAGACGATCGCCGGGTTTCTCACGTCCTGGTTGGGTCTGCATATATTGGGTGTCGACCAGTCGATGTCCCGGCAGATCGAGGCGATCCGGGCCGGCAAGTCGGCTGCGGAGGCGTACGCGATCGAGTTGCTGTCTCGCGATGCCGCCACTCAGGTCATGATCGACATGATCGGTCGTCTTTATAGTGTCTTGGCCGACCAGAACACGGCCCTGGCCAATGCGAACCTGGCACTCGAAGCCCGGGTGAGCGAGCGGACTGCAGCCCTCAACAAGGCCAACGCCGAGTTGGTCGCGGCCAATATCGAGCTCGAGCGCTATTCGAAGACCGATGCGCTGCTGCAGATCGGCAACCGGGCGTACTTCGACGAGCGCCTGGTCGAGCTGTGCGCCCGCGCACGCCGCCATGCTTCGCCGTTGTCGCTGCTGATGATCGACGTCGATGCCTTTAAGCAGTACAACGATCTTTACGGCCACCAGGCCGGCGACGACTGTTTGCGAGAAGTCGCAAAGGCGATTCGCTTGTCGCTGCTGCGTGCGTCGGACTGCGTGTCGCGCTACGGCGGCGAAGAGATCGCGGTGCTCTTGCCCGACACCGATTTGGCCGGCGCGATGTTCGTCGCCGAGCGCATGCGCGATGCGGTGCAGTCGTTGGGTTTGGCACATGCAGGCTCGAAGGCGGCTGCGGTTGTCACCGTCAGCATCGGGGTTGCCTGCGCGGTTCCGGATGCGGCTGCTGCGTGTGCTCAGTTGGTGCGTGCCGCCGATCAGGCGCTCTATCGGGCCAAAGCGGCTGGGCGAAACCGACTCGATGTTGCCTTGCAGGCGGCTTGAGAGCGATCGGGGAGGGCGGTGCTGATCAGGCTGGCACCGCGTGCTCGAAATCGCTGGGCATCAGCTCAAGCGCACGGAAAAGCGTGCGCGCCTTGCCGCTCGTAGCGGTCCCATCACGACCCAGGTCCCCGAAACCACGTAGTTGCATGTCGAGTTCGGCCAGCTCAAACCCATTGGTCGTGCGCGTGAGCAACTCCACGCGGGTGCGGGTGTCCTCTTCGACCTCACGCGGCAGGTAGGCAAAGAACCAGCCTTCGCCCCCTTTACGGGCAAGGCGGCCGCGGAACTGGTGCAAGGTGCTCACCCCATAGCGGTCCGCTTCCACCACGATCAGCATGCGCAGGTTCTCGATCGTGATCCCGATCTCGATGATCGAGGAGGCGACGACGATCTTCTTCTTCCCCTCACGGG